>Ga0209656_10000090_pt1 | contig 57059 bp, 44 predicted proteins | sample BogFormECP12_OM2_FD_188239 | JGI IMG/M metagenome (GOLD analysis project Ga0209656, IMG submission 188239) | Bog forest soil microbial communities from Calvert Island, British Columbia, Canada - ECP12_OM2 (SPAdes) (version 2) | ecosystem: Environmental > Aquatic > Freshwater > Wetlands > Bog ...
GCCACGCTCGCCAACGATTGTTGCGTAGCCTTGCGGCAGCGCGTGGATGAAGGCATCACACCGCGCTGCCTTGGCCGCGGTCAAGACCGCGTCATTGGTCGCCTCGGGTTTGGGGTAGCGGATGTTCGGCAGCTGCGCGAAGCGCCGACGCTCCCGCGAGTGCGCAGAGAATGCCTTGACCGTCCAGATGTTGGAGAGGACATCGACCAGCGCGCCGCCGACTTCGGCAGCACGGTCGGCATAGGCGCGGTGGCGCGGCGTGCCGCGCTGCCCGAAGAGCGCGAGGGTGCCTACCGCCACCAGCACGAAGAGACCGAGAGCGGTGACCAGACGCCACCCGACAGTCGCCAAGATAACCAGCGCCGCACAGAAATCGGCGCACACCGGGGCAATCTTGAATAGCACTATCGACAGCGTCTGCTGCACCGAATCCCCGGTTAAGGAGATCCGGCCGGCGAGCGAGCCGCAATAGGTCGGTGAAATATCGGCCGGAATGGCCGCCCAAATGGTCAAACAGATCGAGCTTGGCCTCCGCCTTGTCGACAAGCATAGCGCGATAGCCTAGCCAGCTGCCAAAACGCCAGAGCGCGCTCTCTCCCGCTAGCAAACCTGCGAACACCGCAAGGGCCCGCCACGCCGCAGCGATATGATCCGTACCTTGAGCCATCGCATCGACTATCAACTTCAAACCGTATTGCGCGGCGCAGGCAAAGGAGGCCGCCCCCAAGACCGAGGCGAGGGCCGCGAGGTGCAAGAGCGGCCGGCGCCGAATGTAGTGCCAAAGAAACGCGATCGGTCGGCGAGGAAATGCAGCGACGCCGCGTGTGGGCGAGCCGTGCGGTGGGCTCGGGGTCCGCTGGCCTCAGCGGGGCCGTCAAAAATCGACCGAGTTCGACCAAGTTTGATGGAGCCGCTCGTTTCGCTCTGACGAGTATCATCGGGCGTCGTCCTAATATTTGCAGTTGATAACCCTCTCCGTCGCCCGGAGTTTCCCCTCCATCCCCTGTTGCGCGAAGTAGATCCACCATATGGGAACGTCATGGCTCTGTTCCGATCGGAGATACCGTCGGGGGATCTTCTCCACTTGTGCCGCAACGATAATCACCCTGTTCTTATTCCCAGGACGTACCTTTGCCTCCGCAACGGGGCATGAGGCCGCCGGCGCTGTGGGGCGGTCGGCCGGCAGGTGGGCGTCGAAATGCCGCGGCCGTGAAACGACTTTCCCGGCGCCTTGTTAACGGGATGAAACAAGACCGGAGGGACAATGCGGATTGCCCAAATTTCGCCGCTGATCGAAGCCGTTCCTCCGAAATTCTACGGCGGCACCGAGCGCATCGTCGCCTATCTGACGGATGCTCTGGTGGCTATGGGTCACGATGTAACCCTGTTTGCCAGCGGCGACAGCGTGACGAAGGCTACTCTCGTGGCGGCATGCCCGCAGGCGCTTCGCCTCGACCCGACGATCCGTGATCACATCGCGCCGCTTATCGTCATGCTGGAGACCGTCGCACAACGGGCAGGCGAATTCGACGTGATCCACCTGCACTGTGACTATCTCGGATATTCCGTCCTGCGGCGGGCCGCCGCGCCGTTCCTCGCCACCTTACACGGCCGCTTGGACCTGTCGGAGCTGAAGCCCCTCTACGGCGTGTTCTCCGACGTGCCGGTGGTCTCGATCTCGGACGCTCAGCGCGTCCCGTTGCCGCAGGCGTACTATATCGGCACCGTACCGCACGGCTTACCCGAACGGCTGCTGCTACCTGGCAACGGCGCCGGCCGCTATCTCGCCTTCCTCGGCCGAATCTCGCCGGAGAAGGCGCCGGACCGGGCCATCCGGATCGCGGCGCTGGCCGGCATGAAGCTAAAGATCGCGGCCAAGGTCGACCGCGTCGATCAGGAGTATTTCAAAGAGGAGATCGAGCCGCTCCTCGCGCAGCCGCATGTCGAGTTCGTCGGCGAGATCGCTGAGGCCCAGAAAACTGAATTCCTCGGCAATGCCGTAGGCTTGGTATTCCCGATCGCTTGGCGCGAACCGTTTGGGCTGGTGATGATCGAGGCGATGGCCTGTGGAACCCCGGTCGTGGCTATGCGGAATGGCTCGGTGCCGGAGGTCGTCGACGACGGAGTCACTGGCTTTATCGTCGCGACCGAGACGGAAGCGGCAGCCGCTGCGCGGCGGCTGCACCTGCTCGACCGAGCCCGGATCCGGCACGTATTTGAAAAGCGGTTCACCGCGCAACGAATGGCGGAAGACTATGTCTCGTTGTACCTGCGCCTGATCGCCGGCCGAGAGGCCGGGCGCGGCGATTTGACGAGGAGGAGATACCCCGATGCCGTGGCCGTTTGATATTACTGTGCGAGAAATTCGGCGCGCCGCCGCCGGTTGCCGGCAAAATTGGTTGGCCGCACTTCAGGTTGTTGGGGGGGCTGTTGTTGGCGGTGCTCTGGTAGTTGCGATCGCCGCGGCCGCCAACCCGTCCACCGGGCAAACGCCTGCCCCCGACGAGGGGGCCTATGGTTCGGCCGAAGCGCCGCCCGCCAAAGGAGCACGGCTGCAGCAGTTCGCGCACACGGATTTGTTCCGAATTCTCGGCAAAGAGGTCCACAGCCCTTCCGGCCAAGCGATGGCGCGGATCGTCGACCTGCTCGTCGACGAGACGGGCCAACCGCGCGCAGCGATCATCGATTTTGGCGGGTTCCTCGGTGTCGGCACCCGCAAGATCGCCATCGACTGGCACACCCTGCGGTTCGACACGGAGGAAACAAAGGAGGCCGTGGTCGCCGATCTCGACCGCGACCAAATAAAGGCGGCACCAGAGTACAAGGATTCGCGCGAGCTCGTCGCGGTCGTAATTGCACCAAGGTCCAGGCAGCGCGACATCGCCCCCGATCCCGGCTGGTGATCGCCTTGACATGAAGTTGCTGCGCATCGGCAGTGAGCGTCGACCGGATGGGATGGCGGCGCACGGGTTGCCGGGGCTCGATTGGCTCAACTTCTTTGTCGCCAATTTTCAGACGGGCTTCGGACCGTTTATTTCGGTCTATCTGACAAGCGCGGGGTGGACGCAGGGCGCAATCGGAGCTGCGCTCAGCACCGGCACAATTGCCAGTATGGTCAGCCAGGTTCCGGCCGGTGCGCTCGTCGATGCGATACGCGACAAGCGCATGGCTGCGGCGGCAGCAATCGCGGCTATCGGCGTGAGCGCTCTCGCGATTGCCTTGTGGCCCAATTTTTTGGCGATCACGGCGGCTGAAGCGCTACATTCCTTTGCCAGCGCCGTCCTCGGCCCGGCGGTCGCCGCGATCACGCTCGTCCTGGTCGATCCCAGCGCGTTTGGCGAACGGCTCGGGCGCAACGCGCGCTACGCCGCGATCGGGAACGCTGTGGCTGCGGGACTGATGGGGGCTTGCGCCTATTATCTGGGAGATCGCGCCGTTTTTCTGTTCGCCGCAGCGCTCGGCATCCCGGCATTGGCGGCGCTTGAAACTTTGCGTGAAGCCGATACCGCGCCGCTCCGACCTTGCCGCGCCGCCTCACCATCGGTCCAGGCGCGACGGGGCGACCGATCGTGGCGGTTTCTGACGGACCGGGGGCTCATCGCCTTTGCCGTGTGCGCGGCCTTGTTCCACCTCGCCAACGCGGCAATGCTGCCGATTGCCGCGGCAGCAGTGACGAAGCGAGCAGGAAGCGAGGCCGGTTTGATCATAGCCGCCTGCATCGTTGGCCCGCAGCTTGTCACCGCGCTGCTGTCTCCCTGGGCCGGGCGGGCTGCGGAAGCATGGGGTCGCCGGCCGGTCCTCCTTCTCGGCTTTAGCTCCCTGCCGATCCGCGGCATCTTGCTCGCATGTGTCGCCGATCCCTATCTGATCATTGCGATCCAGCTGTTCGACGGGTTCAGCGCGGCGGCCTTCGGCGTGCTGTTCCCGCTGATCGTCGCCGATGTCACGCGGAAGACAGGCCATTACACGACCTCCCTGGGGCTAGTCGGGCTAGCCATCGGTGGTGGCGCCACATTGAGCACGACGGTAGCCGGGCTCGTAGCCGATCACCTCGGTGTCAGCAGCGCGTTGCTGAGTTTGGCGGCGGTCGGGATGTGCGCCACGGTTCTCGTCTGGACCCTCATGCCCGAAACTAGCGCGGTAGCAGCGGGGTGATCTCGATCATCTTCTCAAGGGCGGGGTCATTCCGCGGCCATCAGCGGCGCCAGCGCGCTTCCCGGCCTTTGCAGCTCGGCAAAGCCTCCCTGATCGACGAGGCGGCCTTGCTCCATGATAAGGATTCGGTCGAAACCGGAGGCGAGGCGGGTGCGGTGTAGGCTGCAAAACAGGCTGCGGCCAACGAACTCGTCTTTCAGGCGTTGAAAAATGACGGCCTCCGTTTCACTGTCGAGTACCGTAGTGGCATCGCTAAAAGCGATAAGATCGGGCCGTTTTAGTACCGCCGTCGCGATCGCCATCTTTTGCCGTTGCACCTCTGACAGGCGCGAGCCGCCGGTGCCGACCGGATGGTCGAGGCCGAGCCCGACGATGGTGCGGCGCAGGCCGAGCTCGTCGAGCACTTCGGTGATCGCGTCGTGGACCCGTTCGCGATTGCCCGCCTCACCGCGAGGTATAGCGCCGAACAACACGTTTTGTAGTACAGGCGCAACGGCGTTGTAACGATCGGGGTCGAAGAATTCGACTGAGCCCCTCATCTCCCCAGGCAGATTTTCAGCAAAGGCGTGGCGCGCCTGCAAGATTCGCTGCTGCAGACCGTCGTCGACAAGACTGAGCGGGTCGCGCGCGGCGACCAGCCTGAAGGCCAGCGAAAGGAGGCGCGCCTTTTCCTCTTGCACCAGGCCCTCGACACCCGTTTTTTCCATCCGCACGAGGATTCTATCGAAAACGGGCAGATCCCCGGCGCTGATCAAGCCGAGCTCCTCGAAAAACTCATGCTCAGGCCGCAAACCGGCGAGGAGCTCGACCATGATGCGGGCCAGCTGTGCGCCGACTTCGACGAGGTCGCCGGTCAGCCCGACACGCTCGATCACGCTCTGTACATAGGCGTTGCGGGCGAGCCCATCTCCTTCGAATACCGAGCCGATCGGCGTGCCGAACAGCAAATTGGTGGAGACCGGCGAGTTGGCATTGTAGCTGTCGCTGGCGAGACGCTCGACGAGGTTTCCGAGATCTTCGCGAGAGAGGCGGTCGGCTAGCAGGTGACGCGCTTCGACGATGCACTGTGTGACTTCTGGTTGGAGCTCAGGATCGACGCGGCCGCGCAATCCGAAGAGGTAGACGTCCTCCTCGAGATCGACGAGCCGTAGCACCTCGACGATGCGCGACTCTAGTGCCGCCGCGTCCGCCACACCGGCTTGTTGATAGTCGACCCAGTCGGCTGCTATATTGAGCTCGCTGTTTCCCGATTGCCGCGCCTCTTCGATCGCCCGTTCCCGGCGCGCGGCCGCCGTCGCGTCGGAATCAGGCGTGTGTCCCGGCCGATGACGTAAGCCAAGGAGAAGATTGTCGCGCACACTCGCCGAGAGGAGGTAGCTCGTCGGCCCGACATAGCCGATGCGACGACCGGATACCGCAAGCGGCAGAGTGCTGAGGTCGGTGTCGCCGACGGCGAGCCGCCCGCTCGTCGGGACGGCAAGCCGGGCGAGGAGCTGGGGCAGAAGAATTCTCCCGCTGTTGCTGTGGCCGAGGATCGCAACATCGGTACCGATCGAAAACTGAAAATTGATCGAGTCGAGTAGATGGATGCCGTCGGCATCCACTAGCTCAACATTGGCGGCGGCGACTTCTCCGGTGAGAGTCTTGATCTTTTCCGGCTCTTCAAGCAGCAGTCGTTTATCGAGCATATCAGGGATGTTGAACTGTTCGACCACCTGCTCGTACTTGATGGCCACGTCCTGCTGGTTCTGATAAAAGTCGAGCAGTTCCTTCCATGGTGACGACAGTTCCTTAAAGGCGGCAATCACGGCCGTGAGGGCGCCGATAGAGAGCTCGCCTTTGATGACAAGGTATCCGCCGATCGCATAAAAGAAGAACGGCGTGAGATTTCCAATGAAGTTATTTAAAAATTTTACGAAAAATTTTCGGTTGTAGATCTCGAACCGGATGTCATAAATCTCCCCCAGACGGTTGGCGATGTCGGCGAGCTGATACGGTGCCCCATTATTGGCGCGAATTTCGCGCCGAGCAGCGATCGTCTCTCCGATTCGGTCCGAGAGGTACCGCACCTTCTGTACCCGCGTCCGTCCAAGACGGCGGATAATGCGCTGCAGCTTGGGAATCAGGTACCCTTGCAGCGGGTAGAAGGCGACTGCGGCGGCCCCGAGGATCGGATCCTGGACGAACATGAAGACGAAGATCGTCAGCAAGGTGCCGCCTTGGGAAATCGGCAAAGCGAAGGCGTCGCCAACGAACCCACCGACCGGCTCCAACTCGCCGGTCATCATCGCGATGGTTGCGCCGCTCGCCGTCCGATCGAAATGGTTCAATGGAAACCGCAACACGCGCTCGTAAAGCTCGTAGCGCAGCCGGCGCAGCATGCGCTCACCCACTTGCCCCTTCTTCACGTTGATATGGAGTTTGAACCAACCGTTCGCCAAAATAAACGCCAGAAAAACTCCACAGAGCAGGAGAAGATACGACTCTTGGGCGATGTCCAAACCGAAAAGCTCCTTGGATGACGCCGTTCCTGTAATAGTGTTCACTATATACTTTGGTATTTGCAAAGAGATATACAGAAATGGAAAAGAAAGAAGGGTTACGACGACCAGGTAAATCTGTTCCCTCCGGCTGTAATGCAGGATGAACCCGTAAATCGATGGATCGAGCGCATCGGATCCGGTTTGCGGCACCAGGCGACGCAGAAAGGAGAAGCGTGCCGGCCACGACAATGCCGGCGTGGCGAAGATACGGGGTAGTCTCAAGAGTCCCTCCGTGGTCAATGGCTAGGCTGCGCTTCGTCTCTTAGATCAACGCCGGCCTCGGAGACGGCACTTTGGCAAATGGTTGCGGCACCCGGCATGCGGGAGGGGCATCGGTTTCTCCCCGCAGCAAATCCCCTCGCTAGCACAGACCGCGATTGCTCCGAGCTTAACAGTGCGGATATGGGAGGTGCTTTGCCCTTAAACTCTTGACGCAATCAGTTTACGCCCATCTCCGTGAAACGCCCGTTCGGTTCGCAAATTTCTGAACAGAACTCATCGGGGCTCGGGGTTTGTCATCGGAGCGTGGCTTGGAGCCAGGCGGGAGGTCCCTGATCGCATGCAAATTCGTTTCTGGTGGCATCACCACCGTGCTAAAGTCGTGTCAAAGGGAATGTTTCGAGACATAAGGGGAGACGACGAAGATGGACGGAACGGCGGTCAGCAGACGGCAACTCTTCCGCTACACCGGCGCCACGCTCGGGGCCTCGACTCTAACCGCACTCGGGTTTTCGCCGCGCCTAGCCCTGGCCGAGGTTCGGGCCTTCAAGCTGGCGCGGACGACCGAGACCCGCAACACGTGCCCCTACTGCTCGGTCAGCTGCGGCATCATCATGTACGGCCTCGGCGACAAAGCTAAGAATGCCAAATCGTCGATCATTCACATCGAAGGCGATCCCGACCATCCGATCAACCGCGGCACGCTCTGCCCAAAGGGCGCGGCGTTGCTCGACTTCATCAAGGCGCCGACACGACTGCTCTATCCGGAATACCGAGCACCCGGCTCGTCCGAGTGGAAGCGGGTATCCTGGGACTGGGCGATGGACCGCGTCGCCAAGCTCGTCAAGGAGGACCGCGACAAAAACTTCATCGTAAAGAACCAGGACGGCCTCACCGTCAATCGCTGGGTATCGACCGGATTCCTTGCCGCTTCGGCAACAACCAACGAGACCGCGTTCCTAACTTACAAGATCGTACGCAGCCTCGGGATCGTCGCCTTCGACAACCAAGCCAGAGTTTGACACGGCCCAACGGTGGCCAGTTTGGCCCCAACTTTCGGCCGTGGCGCGATGACCAATACCTGGGGAGACATCAAGAACGCCAATCTTGTAGTCATCATGGGAGGCAACGCCGCGGAAGCGCATCCCTGCGGGTTCAAATGGGTTACTGAAGCTAAGGCCCACAACAAAGCCAAGTTGATCGTCGTCGATCCGCGCTTCACGCGCTCGGCGGCGGTTTCCGATCTCTACGTCCCGATCCGTGCCGGTACTGACATTGCCTGGCTCGGCGGGCTGATCAATTACCTGCTGACCAACGACAAGATCCAGCACCAGTACGTCAAGGCCTTCACCAACGCCTCTTTCCTCGTGAAGCCGGGGTTTGGGTTCTCGGACGGGCTCTTCACCGGCTACAACGAGCAAAAGCGCGAATACGACCGATCGAGCTGGGCATATCAGAGCGACGACGACGGCTACGCCAAGGTCGACGAGACACTCCAGGATCCGCGCTGCGTCTTTCAGCTGATGAAGGCGCATTACTCGAGGTACACCATCGAGATGGTCGAGCGCATCTGCGGCTCGCCCAAGGACAAGCTGCTCCAGGCCTGGCAATGGATGGCCGAGACTGCAGCACCTGATCGCGCAATGACCAGCATGTACGCACTCGGCTGGACGCAACATTCCAAAGCCTCGCAGAACATTCGGACGATGGCGATAGTTCAGTTGTTGCTCGGCAATATTGGTGTTGCCGGCGGCGGCATGAATGCATTGCGCGGTCACTCCAATATCCAAGGACTGACCGATCTCGGGTTGATGAGCAACCTCATTCCTGGTTATATGACCTTGCCGAGCGAGGAGGAGCCGACCAAAGCGGCCTATCTCAAGCCGCGCGGCTTCAAACCGCTACGTCCCGGCCAGCTTAGCTATTGGCAGAACTATCCGAAATTCTTTGTCAGCTTCCTGAAGGCGATGTACGGCAAGGAAGCGACCGCCGAGAACGACTTTTGCTTTGACTGGCTGCCAAAGCTCGACGTCGTGTACGACGTGCTGCGGACCTTCGAGCTGAAACACGAGGGAAAGATCCACGGCTATTTCTGCCAGGGCTTCAACCCGGTGATGGCCTTCCCCCATAAAAAGAAAATCATCAATGCCTTGAGCAAGCTTAAGTTCCTCGTCGTGATGGACCCGCTGGCAACCGAAACGGCGAGTTTCTGGGAGAACCACGGTCAATACAATGATGTCGATCCTGCCAAGATCCAGACTGAGGTGTTCCGTCTGCCGACAACCTGCTTCGCCGAGGAGGACGGATCGCTTACCAATTCGGGGCGCTGGCTGCAGTGGCATTGGAAGGGCGCCGACGGCCCGGGCGAAAGCCGCAGCGACATCCTGATCATGTCCGATCTGTTCCTGCGCTTGCGGGACATGTACCGCAAGGAAGGCGGTGCATTCCCGGATCCGATTCTCGGCCTGCACTGGCCTTACAAACTCACTGACGCGCCGAGCCCGGAAGAAATCGCGCGCGAGATCAACGGATACGTCGTCGAGGACATTACCGATCCGAAGGACGCTTCTGTCTTGCAGTTGCAGGCCGGGCAGCAGCTCGATGGCTTCGCCCAGCTCCGCGATGACGGCAAGACCGCGTGCGGCTGCTGGATCTACTCCGGCTGCTTCACCGAGAAAGGCAACCAGATGGCCCGGCGCGACAATTCGGACCCGTATGATTCGGGGCTCGCGCCGAACTGGGCGTGGGCGTGGCCGGTGAATCGCCGGATCCTCTACAATCGCGCCTCCTGCGACATCGAAGGCAAGCCGTGGAACCCGCGGCGCAAGGTCATCGAGTGGAACGGCAAATCATGGGTTGGTCCTGACGTTCCGGATTTCCCGCCGGCAATGAAACCCGCAGCGGGGATGAACCCCTTCATCATGAATTCAGAGGGCGTGGCCCGACTGTTCACGCTGGGGCTGATGAAGGACGGCCCGTTCCCCGAGCATTACGAACCTTTCGAAGCCCCGGTGGCCAATGCATTGCACCCGAAGGTCAATGCCAACCCGGCTGCTCGGGTATTCAAGGGCGACCTCGAGGTGTTTGGCTCAGCCGACGACTTTCCTCATGTTGCTACGACCTATCGCCTGACCGAACTGTTCCATTTCTGGGCCAAGCATTGCCACATCAACGCTACCCTCCAGCCGCAGCAATTCGTCGAGATCGGCGAGGCGCTCGCCAAGGAGAAGGGGATCAACAACGGCGACACGATAAAGGTCCGGAGCAATCGCGGTCACATTTTTGCCGTCGCCGTAGTCACAAAACGGATCCGACCACTCAATATCGACGGCAAAGTGGTTCATACCGTCGGCATCCCGATCCACTGGGGCTTCACCGGCCAGACGAAGAAAGGTTTTAGCGCCAATATCCTGACCCCCTATGTCGGCGACGCGAACGTCGAGACACCAGAATACAAGGCGTTTCTGGTCGACATCGAACCAGCGGCACCATCGGTCTAAGGGCGGCGGACATGTCCACCCTGCAGTCCCTCGACATCACTCGCCGCTCGGCCACCACCAGCCCATCGCCGAGCGTGCGCGAGACCGAAGAGGTCGCTAAGCTTATCGACATCTCGAAATGCATCGGCTGCAAGGCCTGCCAGGCAGCCTGCTACGAGTGGAACGATCTGCGCGACGAGATCGGGATCAACATCGGGAGCTATCAGAACCCGCACGATCTGACCGAGAATACCTGGACCTTGATGCGTTTCAGCGAGGTCGAGCTCGAAGACGACAAGCTCGAATGGCTAATCCGCAAGGACGGCTGCATGCATTGCGCCGACCCCGGGTGCCTCAAGGCCTGCCCGTCGCCGGGGGCGATTGTTCAATACTCCAATGGGATCGTCGATTTCATCTCGGAGAACTGCATCGGCTGCGGCTATTGCGTCAAAGGCTGCCCGTTCAACATCCCGCGCATCTCCAAGAAGGATCAGAAGGCCTACAAATGCACTTTGTGCTCCGACCGCGTCTCGGTCGGCCTTGAACCGGCCTGCGCCAAAGCCTGCCCGACCCAGGCGATCTCGTTCGGCACCAAGACGGACATGATCGAACTCGCGCAGACGCGCGTTACCGATCTCAATGAGCGCGGCTACGACAAGGCCGGGCTTTACGATCCACCCGGGGTCGGCGGCACCCACGTCATGTATGTCCTGCAGCATGCGGACCGGCCGGATCTCTACTCCGGCCTGCCCAAGGACCCGAAGATCAGCGCGCTGGTCGAGGTCTGGAAGGGTGCGGCGAAACCGATCGCCCTGATCGGCCTCGGGCTCACCGCCTTGTTCGGCTTCTTTCACTATGTCACCGCCGGCCCGAACGAGGTCGACGAGGCCGACGAAGAGCAGGCCAAGAAGACGATCGATCAGCCAGATGAAAAGCGAGACGGCGGATGATCGAGCGTCGACACGGCACGGTCGGACGCTACACGCCGGGGGCCCGTGTTAACCATTGGTTGAACGGGATTATCCTGATTCTTCTTGCCATGAGCGGGATGTCGCTGTTTCACCCGGCAATGTTTTTTCTTAGTGATCTGTTCGGCGGTGGCACCTGGACACGCATCCTGCACCCGTGGCTGGGGCTGGCGCTGCTGGTGACCTTCACCGGTCTGTTCTTGCGCTTCTGGCGGTACAATTTGTGGGAGCGAAGCGACAGCCTGTGGATGCGGCATATCGGAGACGTGGTCACCCAGCATGAGGAGAACGTCCCGGAGGTCGGCCGCTATAACGCCGGCCAGAAGATTGTCTTCTGGGGCATGACGATCCTGATCCTGGTGCTGGCGGCGAGCGGCGTCGTCATGTGGGACGCGCGGTTCGGCCAATACTTTTCGATCGAGCAAAAACGCATCGCGGCCGTCGTTCACGCCGCTGCGGCCGTTATCACGATCGGGCTGTGGATCATCCATGTCTACGCGGCGATCTGGGTCAAGGGAACGGTTCGCGCGATGACTCGAGGTTCGGTGACCGGCGGGTGGGCGTGGAAGCATCACCGCAAATGGCTGCACGAGGAGGTCGCCAAAGAGCCGAGATGAGCGTTTCTGGCCGCATCGCCGAAATTGTTGATGTCGGCAGGGTGGCAAACCCGCCGCTCATACGCCCGCCTGATCTAAGTCAAGCGTTTCGGCGCCGAGCCGGGCGGTTCGATCGCCTCGCCGCAGGGAGCGCGATGGCGGATTTCCTCTCGTTCATGGCGGCGATTGCGGCCGCCCAATCGGCAGCGGTCGCATCCCTGCCGGCTCCTGCAGAGCCACCCATAGGTCTTAGCCACGGCACGCTACCCCTCGACCGTCGGAATTGGCGGCCGGACGCGGCATGGCGGGACACTTTAACAATGATTTGTGATCGTCTTGCCGTGCAACCGTTGACCGTCCAAACCCAAGCGGCGCTCGATCGTCTCGCCAGACTTGATGCGGATGCTCTCGATCAGCTCGCCAAGGCGGTCCTATTCTTCGAGATCGGCGAAGCCGAGCGGGCGGCAGCCTGTCTCGCCTTTGCTGCGCTACAAGTGCACTGGACCAGGCTTGCTGGACTGATCGATGGAACGGGTTTCCATACCTTCGACCGGCCCGGCGTCTGCCCGGTATGCGGGTCACCGCCGGTCGCGAGCCTTGTCCATTCGAAGGGATCGCTGGCAGGCGTGCGCTTTTTGGTATGCGCGCTTTGTTTGACGGAATGGCATCTGGTGCGCATCAGATGCTCCAGCTGCGCGTCTACCGAGGGTATCGCCTATTTTGAGATCGAGGGCGCAGGAGGGCTGGTCAAAGCAGAGACCTGCGACCAATGCCGAACCTATTTGAAAATCGTCTTTGCCGAGAAGGATGCTGACGCCGACGTCTTCGCAGACGATCTTGCAACCCTCGGGCTCGACATGCTGGTCGATGAGGCGGGTTGGCGGCGGTCCACGCCCAACCCGTTTCTGCTTCCCGGAGCCTGCTGATCACCGCCCGCCGGTATGATTGTCGGCACCGCAGGCCACATCGATCACGGCAAGACGGCGCTGGTGCGCGCACTGACCGGTATCGACACCGATCGGCTGCCCGAGGAAAAGGCGCGCGGCATCACGATCGATCTCGGCTTCGCGTATCGCCCCGTGGGAGGCATCGGCACGCTCGGCTTTGTGGATGTGCCCGGTCACGAGCGTTTCGTCCGCAACATGGTAGCGGGCGCGGCTGGCGTCGACTTCGTGCTGCTGGTCGTTGCCGCCGATGATGGGCCGATGCCGCAGACGCGGGAGCATCTCCAGATCGTCGATCTGCTCGGCATAGAGCGGGGCGTCGTCGCGTTGAGCAAGAGCGACCTCGTTAACCCCAATCGTATCGCTGAGGTCAGCGCTGCGGTTCGTGGTCTATTGATCCAGACGCGGCTCGCCGAGGCCGAGATCGTGCCGGTTTCAACCGTCACCGGACATGGCGTCGCGTCACTTGAAGCGCGGCTTCTCGAAGCGGCTCGGATCATTCCGGCGCGCCCCGCCACTGGTCGCTTTCGTCTTGCGGTCGACCGCACCTTCTTGCTGCCCGGCACCGGCACGGTCGTCACTGGTACAGTGTTCGCCGGTGAGGTTCGGGTCGGCGACAAGTTTCTCCTCTCGCCTTCGGGCATCGCCGCCCGCGTCCGCCGGCTCCATGCCCAGAACGCACCCGTGGAGCTCGGGTGCGCAGGGCAGCGCTGCTCGCTCAATCTCGTTGGCCCCGAGGTCGGGAAGGACCGGATCAAGCGTGGCGACTGGGTCCTCGACGAGGCGCTGCATGCGCCGACGGACCGCATCGATGCGCGTATCCGTTTGCTGCCGAGCGAGGATCGCCCGCTGCGTCATTTGACAAGCGTCCATCTCCATATCGGTGCCGCACATGTCCCGGCGCGGCTCGCGATCCTGGATCGCGAGAGGCTTGCTCCTGGCGAAGAGGCGTTCGGCCAGCTTCTGCTCGAACGCCAACTCGGCGCGCTTCACGGTGACCGGTTCGTGTTTCGCGATTCAGCGGCGCGGCGCACGATGGGCGGCGGCATCGTCGTCGACCCTTGGCCGCCCGAGCGCGGCAGACGGCGGCCGGACCGACTTGTCTCGATTGCCGCATTGGCCGCGGCAGATCCGAAGCAAGCCCTGCTCAGTCTGCTCTCGGGAGATCCGGGTTGGGTCGATCTGGATCGCTTCGCCCTCGCGCGCGGCCTGACAGCGGAAGCCGCAGCGGCGCTTTGGCGTCCTTTGAACTTTCGGCGTGTCGAAGCCGGCGGCACTTCGTTCGGCTTCGGTTGGCACAAATGGCAAGCGCTGGCGCTGGCGATCGTGGCGGCCTTGGCGGATTATCATAAAAAGGCGCCCGACAGCGCCGGCCTCGAACAAGACCGGCTGCGTCGTGCCCTCGACATTCGCCTGCCGGTGCCGGCCTTCGCCGCCGCCGCCACAGCGATGGTCCAGGATGGTACCCTTAGGCGCGAGGGGCCGTGGCTCCAGCTGCCAGGTCACGCGGTCCGTCTGACCGCGGCTGATGAGCGACTATGGGCGCACATCAAGCCGCTCCTGGAACGCACCCGTTTTCAACCGCCTCGAGTGCGGGACTTCGCTCGGGCGCTCGGAGCGCGTGAGGATGAGGTGCGGCAATTGCTACGGCGTCTCGTCCGCATGGGTAAGCTCGTCGAGGTGGCGCAAGATCATTTCTATGCCCGGGAGGTCGTTGTCGAACTGGCGGCGGCGGCGCAATCTCTCGCCGAGCGGAGCCATGATGGCAAGATCACCGCCGCGGCTTTCCGCGATCGTATCGGCACCGGACGCAAGCTCGCGATACAGATCCTAGAGTTTTTCGACCGAACCGGTATGACTATCCGCGAGGGCGACCTGCGGAGGCTCCGGGAGGACCGACTGGAGACATTAAAAGGCGAAGGTGATTGAAGGAAGACACGCCCTGCGGCGCTGTCGACCTCCGAGCGCGGCGCCGGGCGCTCAAGGTCGAATTCTCCGCTCCCCCCACGTGCGCTGGGATTATTTCGGCGTCCCGTTGCTTCTTCGCGCAGCGCGAGGCTCGGCGTGATTGCTCGATCCCAATTGACGAACAGACGTGCCTTCGCCTACCCGATCGCCCGCCGGGATCCGGAACGACACGATCGGCCACGTTGCACGACTGCATTGGAGAGCGCAAACATCTGGTTGCAAGAGCTAGCGCTAGTCTGCTGGACGGCTTGTCGACTTCCTGCTATTGTTTTCGCGCGATTCTACCCGCCGGTCGGGGGCAAGGGTTGTCGGCTGTGTGGGGCGTCAACCTTTCCGTTCGCGATGCAACTCAGACTATTCCGACATTTTGTCCCGCTTTCAGTTGTGCTTCTCGCGTCGTCGGACGCCCTGCTGATTACCGGCGCTTTTTATCAGCTGTTGTCGGCGTCGGAGATCGGCGTCCCGATCGTGCTGCGTGTTTCGAGCTTTACCGTTCAGTTCTCCGCGGGTTTGGCGGTCGCTGCCGTGACCGCGATGGTTTCGGTCGGGCTCTATGGACATCAAAGCTTTGTGGACTTTCGCCTTCTGTTAAGCAAGATCGCCGTCGCCTCGATGCTCGTGCTGATGCTCGTCTACCTCTCAGCCGCATATTGGCGCGAGGGGCTGGGTGACCTGCCGGATTTTCCGCTGAAGGCGACGCTCATTTGGCTCGTTTGCGTGTCGGTCACGCGGGGTACCTTCTCGGTGACGTTGGGACGAGGACTGCTAAAGCGTCGGGTTCTCGTACTAGGTAACGGAGCGCAGGCGGCGCGGATCGCCAAGCTGGTCGAAACCGGGGCAAACGAACACTTTGTGCCAATTTCGTTTATCGGAACGCCCGGCGAACGTTTGAGTTTGCGTTTCGATCCAGTTGACCGGTCGGTCTCCGCCCCCGGTGCTCTGACAGATGATGCCCTGACGGAGATGGTGTATCGACTGGGGGCAAGTGAGATTGTGGTGGCAACCGATGATCGGCGCGGCTTGCCGGTTCGCCAACTCCTGCATAGCAAGCTCGCCGGCATCAAGGTAATCGATTTCCTGGATTTTTGGGAACGCGAGACCAGGACCGTCGACATCGAGGCGCTTAAGCCCAGTTGGCTCTTCTACTCCGACGGCTTTCGTTGCGGTCCGCTCGACGAGTTACTGAAGCGCGCATTCGACATTGCGGTCAGCCTCGGTTTGCTCCTCTTAACGCTGCCGGTCTTGGTCGTGACGGCTTGCTTAATCAAGCTCGAGAGCCCTGGGCCGATCTTCTACCATCAGGTTAGGGTGGGACTTCACGGCCAGGTTTTCACGATCCTAAAGTTCCGAAGCATGCGAGTTGATGCCGAGACAGACGGCCGTCCCCGCTGGGCCTCCGAGAGGGATCCGCGCGTTACTCGCATCGGAGCAATCATCCGCAAACTCCGGGTCGACGAGCTCGCACAGATTTTTAATGTGTTGCGCGGTGACATGAGTTTTGTCGGACCTCGCCCGGAGCGTCCCTTTTTCGTTGCCGAGTTGGCGCAGACTATCCCATACTATTCAGAACGCCATTGGGTAAGGCCGGGCATCACCGGTTGGGCGCAGGTAAATTATCCCTACGGCGCCTCGATGGAGGATGCTTGGATCAAGCTGACTTATGATCTTTATTACGTAAAAAATCGTAGTATTTTCCTAGACTTTATGATATTGTTGCAGACCACCCGGGTGATCTTTTGGAACTACGGGGCGAGATAAGGCGCCGAACCTGGATATCGTCGTAACACAAACGGTTTATGCGGGATGTGCGCTCGCGTTCATCCTGGTGATCATATTAATGGTTTTGCGGGGTCGGACCAGCAAGACCGGTCTCGCAATTCTCGGGTGCAGCCTTACCTCGGTTGCCTGGGCAGCTGCTACCGCGGCGTCGGTCCGTCTGCCGATCGCTGGACTGGCGCTTTTTGACAGCGTCAGACTCTCTGCATGGCTATTGTTCGCGGTCGCACTCGTCACGATACGAGCCGGTGACCGCTCGGGTCTGGGGCGGGTGTATCGATTCGGCGCACTGGCATTTTGTGTCGCGGCGATCGCCTATGACGGACATCTGATTTTCCTCAACCCGACGGTCTCGAGTTTCTACACGTCGCAGCTGCTGGTTCGGATCGGATTCGGTGTCATGGGGCTGCTGACGATTGAAAATCTGTGGCGCAATACCGAACCGCAGCGACGGTGGCACGTTTGGCCACTCTGTCTCGCTCTTGGTGGTATGTTCGCCTATGAGCTCTTTCTGTTCGCGGATGCGTTCGTCACCCGCGGCCGGGTCGATCCCGGACTGAGCTTGGGCCGCGCGATCGCGGCAGCGTTCATGGCGCCACTGCTCGCCCTGGCGATGGCGCGAAATCGAGAATGGCGGGTCGACATTCATGTATCCCGCCAAGTGGTGTTTCACACGGCGACCCTGCTGGCGAGCGGCTGTTTTCTTCTCGCCGTGGCCATTGTCGGGATGGTGTTGCGCAAGTTCGGAGGGGATTGGGGGCTCGTCCTGCAGCTGGCGATGCTGTTCGGCAGCATTGTCGTCCTCGCGACCGTACTCTCCTCGGGGAGCCTGCGCCGCCGGCTCAAATTTTTGATCTCCAGAAACTTTTTCACCCATCGGTACGACTATCGAATTGAGTGGCTCAAATTCATCGAGCTCATCTCCGATCCAACTCAGGCGGAAGAGCTTCAGGTCAGAATCATCCGCGCTTTGGCCGGATTCGTCGACAGCCCAGCGGGGGTACTGTGGTCGCTGAGCCGCGGGATCGGTTATCGTCCGACGGCTGTGTGGCAACTCCCCGCTCCGCGGGAAGCGAGGCTGGCGACCGAAGACCCCTTCATTGCGGGCTTCCGGGATGGTAGTTGGATCCAAGAACGCTTGCCCGAGGCGACAGACGACGCATGGCCTTTCGCTTCGCAAAATGCGTGGTTGGCTGTGCCGTTGTCATATCGCAGAGAAGTCGTGGGTTTCGTCCTTCTCGACTGCATAAACCATCCGGTCGCTCTCGATTGGGAGGCCTTCGATCTGTTGCGCGCGGCCGGGCGTCAAGCGGCCAGCTATCTCGCGGAGGAGCGATCGACCAAGGTGCTTCGCGACAGTGAACTGTTGAACGAGTACAGCAAGCGCTTCGCCTTCGTCGTCCACGACATCAAAAATTTGGCGAGCCAACTCAGTTTGGTTGTCTCAAATGCAAAACGGCACATCGATGACCCCAACTTTCAGCAAGATATGCTTCAAACAATCGAGGATGCAGTTGCCCGAATGAACCACCTGCTCAGCCAGCTTAAGGCCGAGGCCGGATCGCGAACTCCGCGCTTGGCGGACGCCGATGCGATCGTGGCCGCGGTCGCGGCGGCGTTGGCCCATGGCCCGGTGACCATCGAGACCCGTACCGACCACGAGGATTGTGTTGTGGCGATTGATCCTGAACGCCTCAGGACCGCTCTGACCCACCTCACCGAGAACGCCATTGAGGCCTCGCGCTCAGGCGATTGCGTTGTCATCTCCACGCGCCGGCACCGAGCCCACCTCGTCATCGATATTGTCGATCGGGGCCAGGGTATGGACTACACGTTTATTCGCGACGAATTGTTCTTACCATTCCGCTCGACGAAATCGGGCGGTTATGGCATCGGCGCCTTTCAGACCAGAGAGCTGATCCGCATGTCGGGAGGTGACCTCGAAGTAATCTCCGAACCAGGTATTGGTACCACCATGCGGATCCTGCTACCCCTTGTCCCCGAGAGAGAGCCGGCGGCACCTTCCGTCGTGACGTGACGAGATGTCGACTACCGAAAGACCGTTGCTGATCGTCGATGACGATCCGGGCCTTCTGCGCCAACTTCGCTGGGCCTTTTCGGACCACAAAGTGTATCCTGCGAGCACACGCCAGGAAGCCGCCGATCTCGTCAGAAGGGATCCCGTTCCGGTAGCCATCGTCGATCTTGGGCTTCCCCCCGATCCCGACGGAGCCTCCGAGGGGTTGGCGGCCTTAGCCGAGATCCTCGCGATTGCACCGGCGACCAAAGTCATCATCGCCACTGGTAACGAAACACGCGAACACGCCTTGCGTGCTATCGCGCTTGGCGCTTACGACTTCTACCAAAAGCCCATCGATATCGACGTGCTACAACTAATCGTCGCGCGCGCTGAACGCATATTCGACCTGGAAGCCGAAAACCGCAAGCTTCTGGAGGCCACAGCGGCATCGCCGATCGACGGGATCATCACGAGCAGCCCGGAGATGTTGAGGGTGCTGCGCAACATCGAGAAGATGGCGCCCACCGACGTTGCAGTCTTGCTGCGCGGCGAGAGCGGCACCGGCAAAGAGTTGCTCGCCCGGGCAGTCCACAAATTAAGTGCCCGTGCGCGCGAGCCGTTTGTGCCAATCAATTGTGCGGCGATTCCCGAGACACTGCTCGAAAGCGAGCTCTTCGGTCACGAAAAGGGCGCGTTCACTGGAGCGCTCAAGCAGACGATCGGCAAAATTGAAAGCGCCGATCGTGGGACCCTGTTCCTGGACGAGATCGGCGACGTGCCGTTGCCGATGCAGGTCAAGCTGCTGCGCTTTCTGCAAGACCAGGTCGTCGAGCGGATCGGCGGGCGCAATCCAGTGCAGGTCGATGTGCGGATCGTGTGTGCGACGAACCAGGACCTCAACTTGATGATGGCCGAAGGGCGCTTTCGGGAGGATTTGTATTACCGGCTAAACGAGGTCACAGTGCAGGTCCCACCGTTGCGTGAGCGAGCCGCTGACGTGGTCGTGCTGGCGAGCGTTTTTCTCAGCCGGTTCGCCGCCGAATACGGCCGTCTAGCGCGTGGTTTCAGTGCCACTGCGCTCGCGGCGCTCAGGGATCATCCGTGGCCCGGAAACGTGCGCGAGCTTGAGAACCGCGTAAAGCGCGCCGTCGTGATGACCGACGGCCCGTTGCTCTCGGCTGCCGATCTCGGTCTTACTGCACCCGGGGAGGACACCCAATCGCTCACCATTCGCGATGCGCGTGCTCGCGCTGAGCGCGAAGCGCTTCAGTTAGCTCTCTCCCAAGCCGGCTCCAATCTGTCGAAGGCAGCAAAGCTGCTCGGGATAAGCCGGCCGACGCTTTACGATCTAATGCAGCAGCACCGGATCGACCTCGATTTATGAAGGCCGCTTGCGAATGAAAGGAAAGGCAATGCCCGAGGATCAACGCCATTACGTATGGCGCACCCTAGCTTTCGCAGCCGTCCTCCTCGCGATCGCCTGCCTTGACGCCAATGCCAAGGACTCTTCCACTTCGGTGAAAGATGCGGAGCAATATTTGGCAAAAGGAGATCTCAAGGCCGCCGAGATTGAGCTGCGCAACGCGGTTCGCCAGTCACCGGAAAATCCCGTCATTCGCGCGCGGTTGGCTCAAGTATATCTCGATCTCGGTGACGCTTTCTCCGCCGAGCGCGAGGCGCGCGCCGCCCGCGAGCGCAATGGCGACGAGGCGGATTATTTGCCAATTCTCGCCGACGCCTTGCTCCGTCAGGGAAAATTCGCGGACGTCCTCGATCTGATCCAACCGGGTGATCGTGCCCCCGCTCTCGAGGGCAAGGTCCGGACTGCGCTCGGCGCGGCGGCGGCCGGTCTGAACGATCGGCATAAGGCCGAAGCAATGTTTCGCGATGCGATGCGGCTAGATCCGGAGGCGGCACAGCCAAGAGTCCAGCTGGCCCAGCTTCTGAGCAGAGAGAACCCCGAGGAGGCAGATAAGCTGATAGACGCGGCGCTCGCCGCCAACCCGCGCTCGGTGGAAATCCTCCGGGTCAAGGCGGAAATGCTGCAAACCCGGGGCGACCAGGATGGAGCCATGCGCCTTTTCGATGAGGCACTCAACATCGATCCCAAAAATCTGCGGGCTCATCTGGGCCGCGCCAACATCAACATCGTTCGGGGCAATTTCAAGGCAGCGGACGAGGATCTCGATCCCATTCTCAAAGCCACTCCAAATAATTTTATGGCAAACTTCCTACGCGCGTTTGAGCTTGCCAAGCAACAGCAATATGCCGCGGCAGATCGAATATTCGATCGCGCCAGCCCCGACTTCCCGAGATTCTGGACCGGGTATTATCTCCAAGGAGCGACGAAATTGGCGCTCGGACAATTTGCGCAGGCCGAGAGCCTCCTGAGCAAATACCTGGCTCATGTTCCCACCGACCAGCGGGCCTCGCGACTCATCGCGAGCGCCGCGCTGCAACAGCGTGCCCCATCCCGGGCGATCGATTACCTCAAGCCGCGGGCTGACGACTCGACAGCGGACCCGGCGACGCTAAGCCTGCTCGGGAATGCCTACATGGCTGCCGGCAAGTCGGAGTTGGCACTGGAGCAGTTCGAAAAAGCCGCGACTCTTGATCCGGGAAACCAGACGATCAAGGCACGTGTTGCGATCTCAGAGATCGACTCGGGCCGCGGCCCGCAGGGTCTCGCTGAACTAGAGCAGGTGTTCGCCAGCGAATCCGGCGCAACTATCGCGGGGCCTGCTCTTGTGCTCACCGAATTACGCGCTGGACGGGTCCAAAAAGCTTCCGAGGTAGCGGCTTCCCTGATCAAGCTCGATGCCAACAACCCGCTCTATCAGACCTTGCTCGGGCTGGTGCAAGTGGCGCAGCGGGATTATGCCGGGGCGGAAACGGCGTTCCGCGCCGCGCTGAAGCTCAACCCGGACTTTGCGGCGGCGACACGCGACTTGGCGAAGCTCTACCTGGCCACCGGGCGCACCGATGATGCCAAGAAAGTCTATGGCGACCTTCTTTCGAAGAGGCCTGGCGACAGTGCTGCCCTTCTCGGGTTGGCGGACATCGCGATAGCGGAAAAGAAATGGTCCGAGGCGATCGATTACATCAACCGCGCGCGGACCGCCGTGCCGAACGATCCGGCGGCCGGGGTCAAGCTCGTCAACGTCTATGAGATGCGGCAGGATTGGAACAATGCCAGGACAGTCGCAGGCGAGCTAGTCGCCCAATTTCCTCGCGACGTTAATGTCGAAATTGCGCAAGCCGCCGCGTTCTTGGGCAGCGGTGATACCAAAAGCGCAATCTCCAGCTACAGACGGGCCTATGAGATCGCACCCAATTCGATCCCCATTCTGTCCCGCTATGTCGCCTTGCTGACCTCGGCGAAGGAATTTCGCGAGGCGCGTACCGTGTTGCAAGAAGCTATCGCCCGCGATCCGCGGAATGCACCTTTGAAGGGTGACCTCATCCGAGTCGAAGCGGAAATCGATGGTTTGGATGCAGCCCTCGCCAAAGCGCGCGCCTTTGTAAAGGACGATCCGGAGAACAACATTTATGATCTGGTATCGGCCGAGCTCTACGAAAAGGCGGGGCGGCCCCGGGACGCAGTTGCTCTGCTCGAAACGGCGGTCGCGGCACGGCGGGCTGACGACGGCTTAACGATCACACTTTCTCGCCTCTATACCAACACCGGCGACCTGACCAAAGCCGAGGCCGTTTTGACCCGCCGGTTGGCGGCCGATCCAAAGGCTCGTACCGCGCGGGCGGCCCTGGCGGGGCTATACCTGACAACCGGGCGGACCGATGACGCCAAGAAGGGATACAACGAGCTCCTGTCCCAGAGTCCAACCGACGTCACCGCCCTTCTCGGCCTCGCGGAAATCGCCGTCGCGCAAAAGAAGTGGCCGGAGGCTACGGACTATATCACCCGCGCCCGCACCGCCGCGCCAAATGACCCAGCACCCGGGCTTTTGCTCGTTAACACGTACGGGTTGCAGCAGGATTGGAAGGGCGCGACATCAGCGGCAGCCGAGCTTGCCGCCCAATTCCCGGCAAATGTCGAAGTCCTCGACGCACAAGGCCGGGTGCAGATCGCATCCGGCGACAAGGACGGCGCACTGTCGACCTATAAGCGCGCGCACGAGCTCGCGCCCAATTCCGGACCGATCTTGTCTCGGTACCTCGCTTTGCTCAACGCGGCAAAGAGCTTCCCAGAGGAGCGGACCGTGTTACAGGCCGCGCTTGACCGCGATCCTCAAAATGCCTCGCTGAAAGGCGATCTGATCCGAGTGGAAGCCGAAATCGGCGGTTTGGAAGCTGGCCTAGCAAAGGCGCGCAGATTCGCAAACGACGACCCAGGCAACAGTCTCTACGATGTGGTATCGGCAGAGCTCTACCAGAATGCTGGGCGCAGGCGCGAAGCCATCGCCCTCGCCGATCAGGTCGCTGCGACCCAACCTTCGGACGATAACCTCGTGCTTGCGCTCTTCGGCCTGTACACTCGTGCTGATGATCTCGCAAAGGCCGAGGAGGTACTTACTGCCCGATTGAAGGCCGATTCGAAGGACTTTGCCATCCGCTCGATCTTGGCAGGGTCCTATCTGGAGCAAAAAAAATACGACCCGGCGATCGCCGAATATACGCGCCTCGTCGCCGAACGCCCGGCCGATCCGGCCGCGCTGAATAACCTGGCCTGGCTCTACCAGCGACAGGGAAATTTGCCGAAGGCTCGAGAATTGGCCGAGCGCGCTTTCGCCGCTGCTCCAGCGGCTGCCCAGATCGACGACACCCTGGGGTGGATCTTGTTGGCTCAGGGTGAGGCCGATAGAGCCATGACCTATCTCACCGCCGCCAATTCCGCCGCACCGCGCAACCCGGACATCCAATATCACCTCGCGGTGGCGTTCCAGCGCGTTGGCCGACCGGCCGATGCTCAGGCGATGCTCGAGACCCTTCTCGGCTCCGGTGTTTCCTTCACCGACAAGGACGAGGCGGAAAAGCTACTCCTACAGTTGAAGCACGGTTGAGCTGGGCTACCCGGGCGCTTCGATTTCCTGAAGAAGCTGGCGCAGCTCATGAGCTAGGTGCGGCTCTTGAACCTTGCGGCGAGCGGCTCGATCGGCGCCAAGAGACGTGTCCTCCATGGTGTTCGGCACTGTCATCAACCGCTCGAGAACGGCCGTCAACGCCTCTACTGCGCCCTGCAGCTCCGAAGACCCAAAGGCCTGATTGCCCTGATCCGCGGTCGGCGGGAGTTGGCCTGCCACCGCGTTGATAACGGCATTGAGAGCGTCGACCGACGATCCTATCCTCGCTCCGAGGGCATCGGTGGTCACCGACAAATGTCTGGCAGCTTCGAGCAGACCACGTTGTCCTTCCTCGATCACTGCTTCGAGCCGCTCAGGTAATTGGCGCGTCGATGCAGGCGCGCCAACATTGACCGCCGTGGCTGTGCAAACCGCCTCGATCGCCTCTACGAGACGGCGAAGGTTACCATTCTCGAGGTGCTCAGCCGCTAGCTGGGAGATCGTTTCGATCAGAGGGTCGGTCGAAACGTCGATGGCGATTCGGCTAAGGATCGCGAGAAGTATCAATCCGACGAGCATCAGAATGGCGGAGATCGCGGGAATTTCGCCTAGTAAGAACGGGACGGACCCGTGATCTTGCGCTAGCCCTAATCCGACGAGCGCGGTTAGCACGATCAACGCGCTGAAAAAATGGGTGCGCGCCAGCCAAAGATAATGAAGGCGCGCAATCTCGCCTCTCGCCGCGACGGCGGAGAACGGGTGCTGCAACAGTATTGTCTCGTTCGCTCCAGCCCGCCGAGCGGGCTCGGCGACCGGCGAAGGTACCAGACGGTGCAACTCTGTCGAACCGAAGGCCGTCGTCCAGTCGCTCAGAGTCGGCCTTGGGTATCTGCGTATGCGTCCGAGACGGCGACGGACCAATAATGCGTCACCGATCAAGGTTCCGCTTGCCAACAGCATCGCGCACAGGGCGTAAACGGCGAGGGCTGCGACCGCGAGCATGGAGAGATGCGGCAGCAAAATCGACCCGAAATCGGAGCGCGGAGCCTCCAACAGCTCGGGTCCGACCATGGCGGCTGCGACGACAATGGCGCCGATGGCACTCGACAGGACAATCATCCATGGTCGCATCAGCATACTCCGCATCCCGTCGACCGCATTTTCGCGAACGTCGTCACCTCGTTCAATCGAGATACTGCCCATGATTGAATTTCTCTTATATTTTCTTAACGCCTTAATTGCCGATTGCGCGTGCCTTGGTCCAACTGTCGCGCAACCCGACGGTGCGGTTGAATATGAGGTGGTCCGGCGCACTCAGCGGGTCGAGGCAAAAGTAGCCCTGCCTTTCGAACTGCACCGGTTCCCCCGGTGTCGCCGCGGCGAGTGCGGGTTCGACCTGGCTTCCGGTCAGCGTCTCCAGCGACATAGGGTTGAGCTCGGCGATCAAATCGCCGCTGGTGTCCGGTTCGGCACGTTTGAAGAGCGGGTTATAGAGGCGGATCTCGGCCGATTTCGCGTGCGCTGCGGCGACCCAATGCAGCGTCGCCTGGACCCTGCGCCCGTCGGGCGCGTTGCCGCCACGCGTCGCGGGGTCGTACGTACAGATCAGCTCCACCACCTCGCCGGCGGCGTTCTTGACCGCTTCGCGGCAGGTGACGAAGTAGGCGTAACGCAGGCGAACCTCGCGCCCGGGTGAAAGGCGATAGAATTTTTTGGGTGGATGCTCCATAAAATCGTCGCGCTCGACATAGAGCTCGCGCCTGAAAAGGATGCGGCGCGTTCCGGCCCCCAAATCCTCTGGATTGTTGACCGCGTCGAGCGCCTCGCTGGCACTGGTGGGATAGTTCTCGATGACGAGCTTCAACGGGCGCAGCACGGCCATCCGCCGCAACGCGGTCTTGTTCAACACCTCACGGATCGAATGATCGAGCATCGCGATGTCGACGGCACTGTTTGCCCGCGCAACCCCTACTCGACGGACGAAGTCGCCGATCGCCGCAGGTGGGACCCCGCGGCGGCGCAGACCTGCCAATGTCGGCATCCGGGGATCGTCCCAACCCGTGACACAACCCACCCGCACAAGCTGGGTCAGCACCCGCTTGGACAGCACCGTATAGCCGAGATTGAGGCGCGCGAACTCGTACTGCCTTGGCCGCGACGGTACCGGCAAATTATCGATCAGCCAATCGTATAGCGGTCGGTGATCTTCGAATTCGAGCGAGCACAGTGAATGGGTGACTCCTTCGATCGCATCCGATTGCCCATGCGCGAAGTCATAGGTCGGATAGATGCACCATTTCGTGCCGGTGCGCGGATGAGCGGCGTGCAGGATGCGGTAAAGCACCGGGTCGCGCAGGTTCATGTTGCCGGCCGCCATGTCGATCTTGGCGCGCAGGACGCGCGCGCCGTTCGGGAATTCGCCGCCCCGCATGCGGCGGAAGAGATCGAGGTTTTCGGCGACGCTCCGGTCGCGATAGGGGCTGTTGCGCCCGGGCTCGGTCAAGCTGCCACGCATCGCCCGCATCTCCTCGGCGGGAAGATCGTCGACATAGGCTTTCCCAGCGCGGATCAGGTGCTCGGCCCAGTCGTAGAGCCGGTCGAAATAGTCGGAAGCGTAATAGAGGTGCCGGCCCCAGTCGAAACCGAGCCAATGGACATCGCGCTTGATCGCGTCGATATACTCCTGTTCTTCCTTGGTCGGATTGGTGTCGTCGAAGCGCAAGTGGCAGCGGCCGCCATATTCCTGCGCCACGCCGAAGTTGAGCCAGATCGCCTTGGCGTGCCCGATGTGCAGGTAACCGTTGGGTTCGGGCGGGAAGCGCGTCACCACCTCGGTGTTTCGTCCCGCAGCGATGTCGGCGTCGATGATGTCGCGGATGAAGTCGCGACCCGCTTGCGGCTTGGCCGTTTCGTTCGCCATCGCTGCTCCCTGACGCAAATCGCCAGTCTAATGTGGCCAATCCGAGCGCGCCCGCCAAGCCCGAACGCGGGTTTAGACCTCCCGCACCCGGCCGTCGGCTTTTACCGCCTCGGCGATGGCTTCAAAGGCGGCGATGGTGTCGAGCATCTCGCTTGTCGAGATTGGATAGGGTGAGACACCGGCCACTGCATCGGCGAAGGCTTCGAGGTTGGCCCGCACCGAGTCGACCGGCGGAAAGCTCAGGTGCTGCGGCTGCGCGCCGCTGCGCCGGAGGATCAGGTCGGTCCGTCCGAGCACCTCGGCCGAGGCGTTTCGGCCAAAGGCATGAAGGCGAAAGTAAGCCGGTGTCGAGCGCACCATCGCCAAGGTTCCGCTAACTCCGCTAGCGAATTCGAGCAGCGCCGAGAGGCTGTCGCGCGGATCGGGCGGCGGCTTGTGCGACAGTAGCAGCGCCTGCACCCGCCGGACCGGCCCCGCGAGAGCCACCAGAGCGTCGAGCATGTGGATGCCGGTCCCGGTCATCCCCCCGGCCGGTGACTCCTCGAGCGAGTAGCGCCATTCGGAAAACGTCCCGGCGACCTCGTTGCTGAAATGCGCCTCCAGGTGCAGGATCCTGCCGAGCTCGCCGCCTTTGACCAGCTGCAAAAGCTCGCGCAGCGACGGGAAGAAGCGTTTGTCGGTGCCGGTCCCGAGCACCACACCCGCTTCGCGGCAGGCGTCGATGGCGCGCGCCGCCTCGGCCTTCGTCAGGGTCAGCGGCTTCTCGCAGAAGACCGCCTTTCCTGCGTTGGCGACAGCGATGATCTGCCGACAATGCCACGAGTGCGGCGTCGCCAGCACGACCGCATCGATGGTGCGATCGGCGAGCACCGGTTGGAGCTCGTTGACCAGCGCGAGCTGATGCCGGCTCGCGAAGTCGCGCAACCCGTCGGGGTTGCGACTGACCGCGCGGGTGAAGCGGAGCCTATCGCTCTGGCCCTGAACCGCCTCGACGAGGGTTTGGCCCCACCGGCCGAGACCGACGATCGCCGCGGCGATCATCGGCCGGCCAAGTTGGCATCAAACCGGGCGATGTCAGTTTCAGCGGGCAGGCGCACCGAGATTCTTGTGGAAGAACCCAAAAACCTTGTGCCAGCCGTCGACCGCCGGCTCGGGGCGGTAATTCGGGCGATAATGCGCAAAGAACGCGTGCCCGGCCCCGTCATAGCGGTGGAACTCGTAGTTCTTGCCCAGCCGCTTCAGTTCGGCCTCGGTGCGGTTGACCTGGTCGGCCGTGGGGTTCGGGTCCTCGTTGCCGAAGAGGCCCAGGAGCGGGCAATTGATCCCTTCGGTCAGATCGACCGGTGCTACCGGTTGCGCCTTGGTCAGCCGCGATTTGTCGTCGACGACGACATTGCCGCCCCAGCAATCCACGGCACCCTGGATCAGATGGGAGAGTTTGCAGGCGACGAGATAAGCCTGCCTGCCGCCGGAGCAGAAGCCGATCACGCCGACCTTCTGGCTGGCATGCGGTTGCGAGCGTAGGAAATCGACGGCACCCGTCACGTCGCCGAGCATCTGCTCGTCCGCAATGCCGCCGCTCTCGCGGATTTTGGCGACCACGGCCTCGTCCGCACCATCGCCGACCCGGAAATAGAGGCTGGGCGCGATCGCGGCATAGCCGTGATGAGCGAATTTGCGGGCGACCTCGCAGGTCCATTCATCCCAACCCGGCATGTGATGGATCACGACGACGCCGGGGTGCGGCCCGGCATTGGTCGGGTGCGCGTAATACGCGTCGCCGCGGTCGCCGCTGTGCCCACGATAGGTCGCCATCCCCGCCTGTATGTTACGAAACGCCATGCTGGACCTCCCTCGAGAAACCGGCGGCTCTCTTGGCACCGAAGGCGCGAAATTGCAAGCCGCATGTCCCCGCACGGCCCCGATCGGCTCGAAATACAACGAATTGTCGGCCGTGCAGACCAACCACGCCGGGTTTCACCATAGAAAGGGACGTTATTTCAATCGATTGCGTATGAGCTCGTGGCTCGGCGGAACAACAAATTCGTGCAAACTGATCAACGAATTCATGCAAACTGATCAACGAATTGGAGCCTGGCGTAACAACGAATTAACATTTGGAATTTGGTTGGCGAAGCACAGCAGAAAAGCGCGCGCGGAGCGGTCACCCTGGTCGGTGGTATGGCGGCCAAAATCGGCACTCGGTGTGCTGGATCACGGCTTGACATTCATCGTGCGGTCCCGACCCTGCTCGTTCGGCTCAGTCGGCGGAGATAGATGATGAACGGCGCCTTGTCCGGCCTTCGTGTGATCGATTTCACCACCACGATCGCCGGCCCGCACTGCACCCGCCTGTTGGCCGATCTCGGCGCCGAGGTAATCAAGATCGAGGCGCCGGAAGGCGACATGATGCGCACGCGGCCGCCGATGCGGAGCGGCGCCAGCACCAGCTTCGGCCAGCTCAACGCCGGCAAGAAGAGCGTCGCCCTCGACCTCAAATCGCCTGCCGCGGTCGAGACGGTCCGGCGGCTCGTCACCACCGCCGACGTCGTCGTCGAGAATTTCCGGCCGGGTGTCATGCGGCGCTTCGGGCTCGATTACGAGGCGCTGCGGCCGATCAAGGCCGATCTCGTCTACTGCGCGATCTCGGGCTACGGCCAGACCGGCCCCTCGGCCGAGCTTCCGGCCTATGCGCCGGTGATCCACGCGGCCTCGGGCTACGATCTCGCGCACATGGCCTATCAGGGGGAAGCGCGGCGGCCAGATTATTGCGGCATCTACATCGCCGATGTGCTGACCGGCACCTATGCCTTCGGCGCGATCGTGGCGGCACTCTATCAGCGGCAAGCGACCGGCGAGGGTCAGATGATCGACGTGTCGATGCTCGAAAGCATGCTGAGCCTGACCCTGAGCGAAATCCAGGCCGCGCAGTTTGCGGTGACGCCGCCTGGCCGGCCGGTCTTCGGGCCGGTCGCCACCAAGGACGGTTACATCAACCTGTCGATCGCCAGCGAGCGGACGTTTCAGAACCTGGCGGCCGCGTCAGGTCATCCCCACTGGCTGACCGACCCGCGCTTTGCCGAGTACGCCAACCGGCGGGCCAATTGGGGAGAATTGATCGACGAGCTCGAGCGCTGGTCGACAGAGCGAACGACATCCGAGGTCCAGGCGATCTTCGACCGTCACGGCGTGCCGTCCTCGCCCTACCGCACCGTCAGGGAAGCGATGGCGGACCCGCAAATCGCACACCGCCACTCGCTCGCCGAGGTGCACGACGCCGGCGGTACGTTCCTCGCACTCAACCCGCCGTTCCAAATGACGGCTGCGACGGCCACGGTCCGGCCGTTCGTCGCCGGGCTCGGCGAGCATACCGAAAAGCTGCTGGCGGAAGTCGGCTACACCCCAGCGGAGATCGCCGCGCTGGTCAAGACCGCGACGACAGAGCCTCGCGGGTGACGACGACCTCTCCGGCAGCCGTCAGCCGCACGAGATTGACCGTTCCGGCAAGTTCCGGCGAGCCCGAGTAATAGGCCGGAACGACACCGTTGCCGACCCGCATCGGCCGGTCCCAATGGCCGAGCGCGAGATAGTCAGCGCCGGTGGCTGCGATCTCCTCATCGCTAAAGACCCAGGACGGCCGCAACGGGTTGGCCCGGGTTTCGGGCGTCTCGTAATGCCCGTGGCCAATCGCGACCTGCCAGCGGGTCGAGCGCGGCCGCGGGCCGCGCAATGGCGCCATGCTGAAGTAGTCGCGGTGCGCGTGCCCCCAGATTTCGAGATCAAAGACCGGGAACGGCACGGCTTCGTCGTGGGTCACGCCGAGAATGCTGACATTTGGCACCCGGCCGAACCCGTCGCGGACATAGACCGAGTCCGCAAGTGCCGGGTCGTGGTTTCCGGGAAGTATCACGACCGGGAAATCGGCTTGGGCGAGCAGACGCCCAGCACGATCGAGGATGGCCGCGCCGATTTGATTGTTCTCGAAGGTGTCGCCGGCCAAAAGAAGAATGTCGGCGCGCACGGCTCGGGCGGTCTCCAGCACCGAATGCAGCGCTGCCGTGCCATCGCCGCCGTCGCCCACAGGGCGATCCTCGTCGACATGCAGATCCGAGCTGTGGACCAGTACGATTTCGGTGTCCATCGGCAAGCTATAGCGCTCACCGCGACGCAGGCGCAATCCGGGCAACGCGAGCCCGTCCCCGCGGTTTTTGCTGTTTTACAGGGGATCTACAGCGGGGAAGATCTCCTCCCCCGCAGAAATCCTGGGTTATCGCTGGCGCATCAACCCAAAAAACAGCGACGGCCTGAGAAACGCTGCCCGCTGCTCATATCTGATTTGAGAATGTCTTCAAGCAGATGGCTACACCGGGTGGCAAGCGATCGACTACTACATATGATTGCGAATCAGTCAAATGCAAATCTCATACATATTGTTGGCTGTTCGTGTGATCTAGTTCAAATGGGAATCTCGATAACCGACGCACGATCGATGTTTCTCGAACACGATCCTGGGAATTGTTGTCCGAGACGGAACGGAGTAACGTTATGGCTAAATCAACTCAAGGTGTTCGCCCGTGAAGCGACTCATCTCCTACCCGCTGGCAAGCGGCGGTAATGTCCTAATAGAAGCCGAGGAAGCAGCCGGAGGACCAGTGACGCGCGGACTGCATCCCAGTGAAGTCATCGAGACGGTTGGCAATAGCTTCGAAGCGGCGATCGAGGCCATCAAGCCGGCGGCGGTGGCCGTTGCGAGCAAGTTTCGTAGTTTTGTGGACGCGCCTGAAGACGTCGAGGTCGAGTTTGGCTTGAAGTTCTCTGGACAAGCCGGGGCCTTTATCGCTTCGGCAAGCACCGAAGCGCAGTTCCGCATCAAGATGGTTTGGAAAGGTAAACCCGCGACCTAGTCTGCCCCATCCGTACGAGGTATCCGACCATGCCTGGTGCAGTTTCCTATCTCGATTTCGATCTCGTGATCAGCCGGACAGAGGGCGGCTATCGGGCGCAGGTCCTTTCCTCACCAGCAGGTGAGGCTAGTGTAGATTTCCGGGCGCCATTTTCCGACCTCGAACTGGAGAATTTCCTGCTGCGCGTCGGGCGGCCACGTCGCAGCACTCGACGCAGAGATTCACCCGAGATGCAAGCGGTCAGAACCTTGGGCGGACGTCTCTATGAATCCGTCTTCAGTGGCGGGATCAGAGAATGCTGGGTCAGCAGCCTGAGCAGAGCCGAAGCGCGAAACGCCGGGTTGCGTCTACGGTTGCGCATCGGCGATGCGCCAGAACTCAACGATGTCCCCTGGGAATACCTTTACAACGCCTCTTTGAACCAATTCCTGTCGTTGTCCGAGTACACGCCGCTCATCCGGTATCTGGAGCTACCCCGGCGCATCCGGCCTCTTACGATTGATGCCCGGCTCGAAATCCTGGCGATGATTTCCAGCCCCAGCGACTACCCTCAGCTGGATGTCGAGCAGGAATGGTCGCGGTTAAATGATGCCCTGATGGCGCCCATCGACAAAAATCAAGTGCGGCTTAGCCGTCTTGCGGAGGCGAAGCTCTCGATGTTGCAACGTGAGCTCCGTCGCTCCGAATACCACGTGCTCCACTTTGTCGGCCATGGCGGCTTCGATCAAGGGACCCAGGATGGCGCGCTTGTGCTCCACGATGAGGCGGGGAGGGGGCGGCTCGTCACGGCAGAGCGCCTGGGCACAATCTTGCGTGACCATCGGTCCCTGCGCCTCGTCGTTTTGAACGCCTGCGAGGGCGCGCGATCTTCACGCACCGACCCTTTCGCGGGCGTCGCACAGACGCTCGTCCAACAGGGCATCCCGGCGGTTATCGCCATGCAATTCGAGATCACCGACAAGGCGGCGGTTGTTTTCGCTCACGAGTTTTATGCCGCCATTGCCGACGACTATCCTGTCGACGCTGCGCTCGGCGCAGCGCGCAAAGCAATATTTGCGGATGAAAATGAAACTGAGTGGGGGACACCGGTTCTCTTTCTACGCGCGCCTGATGGACGACTATTTTCCGTCAATCGGAAGGCACGGCTGGCGGAAGAAGAGAAGCGGCGGGCCGAGGTGGCGCGGCTGGCCGAGGAGGAGAAGCAACGAGCCGAGGCGGCGCGGCTGGCCGAGGACGAGAAGCAGCAACCGTCTCGGGAGCATGACCAGGCACGGATTAGGAAGTTAGATGGTTCTCAATTCTTGGCGTGGGCGCGCAACGAGCTTCGTGAAAAATTCGGTGTGAATTCAGTCCTAAATGCGCAGGATGCGGGGGCGTTGCTTCAAAGTCACGGGTATTTAATCGGGCGATCTGATTCCACAGGGAGTTATGACATTTTCTTGCCTTCTTGGCTGCGGCTGGCCGAAGAGGAGAGGCAGCACGCCGAGGCGGCGCGGCTGGCCGAAGAGGAGAGGCAACGAGCCACGGCGGCACGGCTGGCCGAGGAAGCGAAGCAACGAGCCGAGGTGGCGCGGCTGGCCGAAGAGGAGAAGCAACGAGCCGAGGCGGCGCGGCTGGCCAAGGAGGAGAAGCAGCAACCGTCTCGAGAGCATGACCAGGCACGGATTAGGAAGTTAGATGGTTATCAATTCTTGACGTGGGCGCGCAACGAGCTTCGTGAAAAATTCGGTGTGAATTCAGTCCTAAATGAGCGGGATGCGGGGGCGTTGCTTCAAAGTCACGGGTATTCAATCGGGCGATCTGGTTCCACAGGGAGTTATGACATTTTCTTGCCTTCTTGGCTGCGGCTGGCCGAAGAGGAGAGGCAGCACGCCGAGGCGGCCCGGCTTGCCGAAGAGGAGAGGCAACGAGCCGAGGCGGCGCGGCTCGCCGATGAGAAGCGGCAGGCCGAGGCGCCGAAGCGACGGTGGATATTGTCGCGGGGGTTATTTACTGAGAAGCGGCGCGGGTCCTAGTCGCTGCGGCGAAGCGGTCCGCTGGTTCGGTAAGGCCGCCGAGCAAGCCCGCGCCGGAGCACAAGACTGTTTGCGGGAGATGAAGGCCGTCGGTCGGGGGTTCTCGACACCGATAGGGCCACTAGAGCCCGACTCGAGCTCAATGAGAAACCGTCGACCCCGCGCCGGGGTCGGTGGCAGCGGCTGATCCAGTCGTAAGGCAATTCAGAACACACGATTGCAGAGTTGCCTGGCCAGTTCTTAGCGCCGAATGAAGGTTATGTTTCTCTAACATCCTTAAAAAAGGAGACGGATGCGAGCCGGACGCTACAAGTGCCGCCTCGCGCGAGTTCGTGAAGATTTTGTTCGACTGCGCGCTATCGGGCGGTGCCAGAGAATGCTTACTTGCCGGACTGCGAGGCATTTTCTAACGGCGGAGCCCTTTGCCGCAACGCGTGCTCACGCCCGCTCGAAATCGGTGCGTTCAGTGACGGGGACGCCCTGAAGATAGCGCCGCAAACAGTCAAGGCCGAGCTCGACCGCACCCAGGCGCACCCAGTCGCGACCGCCATAGATGCGCGAGCGGCGGGATTCCACGCCCTCATCGGCGGCGATCGCGAGCTGGATGCTGCCGCCGAAATCGATTCGGTCGGGCCCGTCGTCGATTTCGATCAGCACCGCCAGCGCATGAGAGGCACCGGTCTCCTGGCGCATGGCCTGCGCCACCCGTTCGGCCACCTCGCGGCTCATTTCGCCTGATATCAGGGCGCCGTCGAGGCCGAGGGTGGCGGCGAGCTCGGCCGGGTCACGGGCGACGAGGCCGCGGCGGAACACCTTCTCGGCACCGGGCAAATGGGCGATGCGGGCGGCGATCTGACCGGCGGTGAAGGTCTCGACCACCGCCAGCGAGCCTTCGCGGGCAGCCAGTGTGGCGAGCACGACGCCCTCGAGCGTCTGGTCGTCCTCGCCGAGGATGAAGTTGCCGAGCCGCAGGCGCACCTCCGCCTCGACCAGTGCGAGCTTCTGTTGGATCTCATCCATACCGGCGCCACGCACGGTCAGCTTGGTCTCGATCTGCGGGTAACGGGTGCGAAAGCCGAGCTTGACGCTGCCGTCGGGGGCGAGCTCCTCGACCCGGTCAACAGCTGATCGACATTCGGCGCGCCGCCGCGTCAAGAGGCGCGGGATGATCTGCTCTTCGAGCATGAGGCGCAGCTCGTGCGGCACCCCGGAAGTGAAGAAAAACCGGGCCCTGCCGATGTGGGGGCTAAGCTGCAGCTGGTGCCGATCGGATTGTCGCGGATCTCGACGGTCGTCGGCACCGTTGCCTGCTTCCGATCGTTGGACGACAACTCTTCGGTCCACCACCCCGCGTGTAGGCTGCAACCAGGATTTGTGAAGGCTCCTCGATGCGGCATCAGTACGTTGTTGAAGTCCGGCGCACGATGTCGCCGACGAGCACGGTGCGCCTATCCGGCTTCAGTCCGAAAATGATGCGCCACGATCCGACACGGCGCCGGTAGAGACCGTTATACACTCCGCGCAGCGCGCTGATATCACCTGACAACGGATCGATCTTCATATCGTTGAGTGCTTGGGTGATCCGCTCCCCGATCCCTCGTGGGCATTTCCCGCAGCGGGCGCTGCGCTGCCCTAGCGAGGTTTAACTCCCAGCTCATGCTGGAGGTCTTCGAGGCGCACGCACTCGCCGCGCGAATACTCCTCGTCCGCGCGGCGCATCGCCTCGATTTCCTCCGGTAAGGCGTCCTCGACAGGAATCATGCGGTCGCGCTCCGCCACGGCGACGTATCGGCGCCGCGCTTCGCGCAGCACCTCGGAGCGGGTACGATGCTCCCGCTCGCGGACTCGGTCGAGGTCGGCCACCATTTGCAACGGCAACGATAGCGTCACGGTCTTGGTCTTTCGCCCGCTCATTAGTCAGCATCCTACTCGCAAGGTCGATCACACCCTTTCGAAATCGGTGCGCTCGGTGACCGGCAGGCCCTGCAGGTAGCGGCGCAGGCAGTCGAGGCCGAGCTCGACGGCGCCGAGGCGGACCCAGTCGCGGCCGCCATAGATGCGCGAGCGGCGAGATTCGGTCCCCTCGTTTGAGGCGATCGCGAGATGGATGCTGCCGCCGAAATCGATGCGGTCGGGGCCGTCGTCGACCTCGATCAGCACCGTCAGCGCGTGGGAGGCACCGGTCTCCTTGCGCATCGCCTGCGCTACCTGCTCGGCCGTCTCGCGGCTCAGTTCGCCTGATATCAGATCGCCGTCGAGGCCGAGCGTGGCCGCGAGCTCGGCCGGGTCGCGGGCGACGAGGCCGCGGCGGAACACCTTCTCGGCACCAGGCAGATGGGCGATGCGGGCGGCGATCTGGCCGGCGGTGAAGGTCTCGACCACCGCCAGCGATCCTTCCCGGGCGGCGAGCGCTGCCAGCACGACTCCCTCGAGTGTCTGGTCGTCTTCGCCGAGAATGAAGTTGCCGAGCCGCCGTCGCACCTCCGCCTCGACGGGCGCGAGCTTCTGTTGGATCTCGTCCATATCGGCACCGCGCACGGTCAATTTGGTCTCGATCTGCGGATAGTGGGTACGAAAGCCGAGCTTGATGCTGCCGTCGGGGACGAGGTCTTCGACCCCCGTCAGCAATTGATCGACGTGCGACTCACCAAGCCCATACGAGTGAAACCGCTTCAGATGGATCGCCGAGGGCGCCCCGCCGCGCGCCAAGAGCCGGGGGATGATCTGCTCCTCGAGCATGCGGTAGAGTTCGCGCGGGACGCCGGGGGTGAAGAAAAAGCGGGCCTTGCCGATGTCGAGGGCAAAGCCGCAGGCGGTGCCGATCGGGTTGTCGAGGATCTCGGCGGGCGCCGGCAGCATCGCCTGCTTTTTGTTGTTCTCCGACATGACCCGGTTGCGGCGCCGGAAGAAATCCTCCATGCGCTGGAGCCAGTCCTCATTGAGGACGAGCTCGACCCCGGCGGCGCGCGCGGCGATCTCCTGCGACAGATCATCGATCGTCGGGCCCAGGCCGCCATTGACGATCACCGCATCGGCACGCTCGGCCGACAACCGAAACGCCGCGAGCAGTTCGTCGCGATCGTCGCCGACGGTGGTCGCCCACGCGACCGAAAGCCCGAAGTCTTCGAGCTTCTGGCTCATATAGCTGAAGTTGGTGTTGACGATCTTGCCGGTCAGGACCTCGTCGCCGGTGCAGATAATCTCGATGCGCATGTGCTCCTCGTTTTATTAGATCGCGTGTTTGACCGCTGCCGTCGCCGGGTCACCGGTGTTCGGCGTGCCGTGAGGTTCGATGAGCAGAAGGTGAGCTTCCTCCTCGGCGACTGGCCTGTGCTCGACACCCTTCGGTACGACATAGAGATCACCACGACCCAGCCTCACCTCGCCGTCTCTGAGCTGGATTGAGAGGTTCCCCTCGAGAACGAGGAAGAAGTCGTCCGTCTCTGCATGCGAGTGCCAGACAAACTCGCCCTTGACCTTGACCACCATCACATCGTGCCCGTTGAATTGTGCGACGATCTTCGGCGACCAGAGATCAGAAAAAGCGCTGAGCTTTTCGGTCAGCCTTACAGCGGTCGGCATGCTGGGTAATCCTTCGGCTACGGCAATGGGGTAATAATGCCCTGCTCGCTGCGTGCGACCACACGGCCTAGTCAAAGGCGCGCGTGATGCGCGCCCAGTCTTCGAGCGCGCGTTCCTCGCCCGGGGTGATCGCGATCACGAGCTGGTTCCAGCCGGCGCCGCGCAGGGCCTCGACCCGCTGTTTGATCGCCTGCTCGGTGGCCGTGAAGGTGGTCCGCCGGATCAGCTCGGCGGTGACGAATTTGCGCTCCTCGGGTTTGACGAACAGGAAATGGCCGCGGTGATTGGTCAGATAACGCGCGTCGGGCGGCTCGTAGCGGCGGGCCATCTCGACATAGCCGGCAATCTCGGCGACGACCTCTGACGGCGACGGCGAGGTGTTCTGCCAGCCCTCCATGTCGAAATCGGCGGCTCGATGCAATAGGACCGCGGCGCGTGGGCCGGCCTGCGCCACGGCGCGCGGGCTGTCGGCCGGTTCCCCTTCGGCCAGCACGCAGCCGCAGGTCCAGGCGGTGGCGTAGAGATCGCTCGGCGTGCGGCCGGCCGTTTGCCAGCTCTGCTGCATGCTTCCGATCGCTGCCATTGCCCCCGGCGCGTCCGAGACAAAGCTCTTCCAGCCGGCGCCCAGCTTCGCTGTCAGTGCCTGCGATCGCGGCCCGTAGGCGGAGATGTGCAGCGGGATCGTATCCTTTGTGTTGATCAGCCCGAACTCGGGGTTCAAGAAACGGATCTTTCGCCGCTTGCCCTCGATCGACGTCTCGACAGTCTCGTCGTTTAACAGGCCGTAGACGACGCGGACGTATTCTTCCATATCCGTGAGCTTGACGGCGCCCAGCCCCATCGCCCGCCGCGCCGAAAAGCCGGTGCCGATGCCGAAATCGATCCGGCCCGGGGCCATGCCGTTCAATGTCGCAAACGCGTTCGCGGTGACCGCGGCGATGCGGTTCGACGGCACCAGCACCCCGGTGCCGAGGCGAATGCGCGAGGTCTTGAGCGCCGCCGCCGCCATTGCGACAAAGCAGTCGCCGGTAATCATCTGCGTATCGAAGAACCAGGCGTGGGTGAAGCCGAGTGCCTCCGCCCGCTGCGCCAGCTTCCAGGAATCGCTCGAGCTGGCAATGCCGATCCCGAAATCCATCAGCTCTCTCCTTTCGGGCTCTTCCGTTCCCGAGCTTAACCGCAGGCAGGGGTCCCCGAATAGCGCCTCACTGCGAGACGGCGGAGACATCAAAGCCGGCTTGGCGCAGCAGACTGATCATATGATCGCGAAGTTCATCTGCCGGGTTATCTCCAGGTGACGAGATCAGCAGGCGATACATGACCGCCCCGATGATCATGTCGGCCAGCGCCTCGAGATCGATGTCTTTGGCGAGCAAGCCCGCCGCTCGGACGCGTTCCAGGGCGCGGCCGAATGCCTGCCGCCGCGGGAGGAAATAGGCTTCGCGGTAGACCTCGATCAACTTCGGGTAATCCGGTATCGAGCCGATCAACCTCGTCATGAGCTTGCGGATTTCGGGCCTGCCGACGACCTCGCACGCTTCAACCAGCAGCTTGACGAAGTCTTGCGGCGGGGTGCGTTCCACCAGATCGACCGTATAACCGGTTGCGTTCCGCGCGACTTCGATCGCCTGGGCGAGCAGCGCCTCGCGGCTCGACCAGCGCCGGTAGACGGTGGTTTTCGCGACCCCGGCGCGTCTGGCGATCCTCTCGATGCTCGCTCCGGCGATCCCTTGCTCGATGAAGAGTTCCAGAGCGGCTCGCAGGATCGCCTGATCGACCACCGGGTCTCGTGGTCGCCCTGCTGTCCCGGCAGAGTTGCCGGCTTTCGTCGAGGTGCCCATCTGAGAGATTAGATACGATACCGGATCGTATCCTAAAGGCAAGCATGCGGTTATCGATCATCGTCATCGTCATCCTCGGGGTCGGCATCGGCTGGCTGTGGTGGTCTCAGCAGCGCAGCACGGCTTCGCCGGCGTGGCAAGGCTATGCCGAAGCCGACTACGTCAAGGTGGCACCGGTCGAGCAAGGGCAGTTGACCGCGATCTCCGTGGCCCGGGGCGATCAGATCGCTAGAGGCGCGCCGCTTTTTATGCAGGACGACACGCACGAACGCGCTGCCCGCGATCAGGCGACGCGCCAGCTCGCCCAGGCCGAAGAGCAGCTGGCCAATCTCGAAGCTGCAATGAAGCCGACGGAAGTCGCACAAGCGGAGCCCAACCTGACGGATGCCCGCTCGACCCTCGAACGGGCGCGAGCCGATCTCCAGCGTGACGAAGCGCTATTGCGGACCGGATATTCTACTGCACAAACCGTCGATCAGCGTCGAGCCGATTATAAGTCGGCGGAAGCCAAGGCGCAGCACGCGGAGGCCGCGCTCACGCAGGCGCGGGCGCCGATGGGTCGGGAGCGGGAGATCGAAGCGCAACGGGCGGCGGTCGCGGCAGCGCGAGCGGCCTTGGGGATGGCCGAGTGGCACCTGGCTCAGCGCACCGTCACGGCACCCGTAGGCGGTCGCGTCGCCGACGTGCTGGCGCAGCCCGGCGAAACGATGGCGGCGGGAGCGCCCGTCGTGTCGATCCTGCCGCCGGAAAATATCTTCGTTCGTTTCTTTGTTCCCGAGACCGCATTGTCGGGATTGCATCGAGGCGACACCGTCGCGTTCGGCTGCGACGGGTGTCAACCGGGCTTAACCGGAACCATCTCCTTCATCTCCCCGACCGCCGAATACACCCCTCCGGTCATCTACAGCGAATCTACTCGGGCGAAGCTTGTTTACCGCATCAAGGCGCGCCCGAGGCTGGAACAGGCCGCGCTCTTCAATCCGGGGCAACCGATCGATGTTCGACCGGTCGGCGCGGGAGCCAGTCAATGATTGACCTCGTCATCGATGTGCGCGACCTGCAGAAGAGCTTTGGCGAGCACAAGGTCGTGCATGGCTTGAATTTACAGGTGGCCGCGGGCGAGGTCTGCGGCTTCCTCGGCGCCAATGGCAGCGGGAAGACGACGACGATCCGCATGCTCTGCGGTCTGCTGACGCCGGACGGCGGCAGCGGGACCTGTCTCGGGTTGGATATCATCTCGGAAGCGTCCCGCATTCGCCGTCAGGTCGGCTACATGACCCAGCGCTTCAGCCTCTACGAGGATCTCACGGTATTTGAGAACCTCGATTTCGTCGCCCGGGTCTATCAGATGCGCAACCGCCGGCAGGCGGTGCAGGACATGATGGGACGAATGGGTCTCACCGGGCGGGCGGACCAGCTTGCCGGGCACCTTTCGGGGGGCTGGAAGCAAAGGCTGGCGCTCGCCGCGTGTGTATTGCACGAGCCAAAGCTGCTGCTCGATGAGCCCACCGCCGGAGTCGATGCCGAAGCCCGTCGCGAGTTCTGGGATCTGATCCACGACATGGCGGGCGACGGTCTGACCACGCTCGTCTCGACCCACTACATGGACGAGGCCGAAAGGTGTGAGCGCATCGTCTATCTATCGGACGGGCATATTGTCGCGCAGGGCGCGCCCGACCAGGTGGCACGCAGTTCCGGGCTCGTTACCTATGAGGCCACCGGAGAAGCGGTCGACGAAGCCGCTCGCCGATTGCGGCAGATGCCAGGTGTCGAAGCGGCCGCTGTTTTCGGGCGATCCGTCCATATCGCCGGCAGCGACCGTGCGGCGCTGGAGCAGGCGATCGCCGATTTCGGCGATGACTCGTTGAGGTGGCATCAGGTCGAGCCTCGGCTCGAGGACGTTTTCATCCATTTGTTGACGCGTGCGAAGGAATCCTCCCAGCCCCAGTCGAGCCCTTTACCCCAACCCTCTGCCCGCGAGCGGGGAGAGGGAGGGACCCGCGGAGCGGGAGGGGTGAGGGGCGGCAAGCAACGGATCTGATCAGAGGTCCCACTAATGATGACCGGGTTTTCCTTGGGGCGATTCCTTGCGGTGCTGCACAAAGAATGGATCCAGGTTCGGCGCGATCCAATGACCCTGCGCCTGATCATCGCGCTTCCGGTCATGCAGCTCTTTCTCTTCGGATATGCGATCAATACCGACCCGAAGCATCTGCCGACCGGGCTCTTGTCACCCGATCACTCGCAATACGTGCGGACGATCGTCGCCGCCCTGCGCAATACCGGCTATTACGACATCCGCCCGCTCGCTTCCGAGGAGGCGGCGGAGCGGGCGCTGACCGAGGGTGAGGTCCTGTTCGTCATCAATATCCCGCCCAATTTCGAGCGGTCGGTCGATCGCGGCGAGACGCCTGCGATCCTGGTGGATGCGGATGCGACCGATCCTTCGGCCATCGGCAACGCAACGGCAGCACTCGCCTCGCTCACTGCCACGCTCAACCGCGACGTGCCGCCAAAGCTGCAATCGGAACCGGCAAAGCCACCGTTTCAGTTCGTCGTTCACGCTCGGTACAATCCGGAGCAGCTGACCGTCCTCAATATCGTGCCGGGTCTCGTTTGCATCGTTCTGATGTTCTCGACATTGCTGATCACAACCCTGTCGATCACCCGAGAGCGGGAGCGCGGCACGATGGAGAACTTGCTCGCCATGCCGGTCAGGCCGATCGAGGTCATGGTCGCCAAAATCGTCCCCTATATCGCCATCGGCTATGTTCAGGTCGTGCTGATCATGGCGATTTCATCTGCGATCTTCGGCCTGCCGATCCGCGGTTCACTGTTGTTGCTGATCCTGGCACTGGGGCTGTTCATCGCCAGCAATCTTGCCCTGGGCTTCACCTTTTCGACGATCGCAACCAGCCAGATGCAGGCGATGCAGTTGGCGCAGTTCACTGTGCTGCCGTCGATCCTATTGTCCGGGTTCATGTTTCCGTTTTACGGCATGCCGGTATGGGCGCAATGGGCGGGTGAAATTTTCCCGACGACGCATGCGCTGCGTGTCGTGCGCGGCATCCTGCTCAAGGGCAGTGGTGCTATGGAGATTCTTCCCGAGCTGTGGCCGATTGCCGCCTTTACGTTGGTGGTGGCGGCGATCGCGATCTGGTGTTATCGGGAGACGCTGGATTAATGGACGCGTCCTTAGAGCTGGCCAGCGAGAAACCGCAGCACCCTCGGCCCGGCATAGGCGCCAAAGCTGCCGGGTTCCTCGATCGGATCGACGCTCCAGAAATGGCCGGCGCCCGGAACCACGATCGTGCGGGCGAAAAACCCCGCTTGCTTGAGGGCGGTCAGGAACTTTTCCGACTGCGTAGCCGGGTCGACGATATCGTCCTCCCGGCCGTAGATCAGCAGGAAGCGCGTGCTATTCTTGTCGACGATGGCATAGCTCAGCGGCGAGGCCTCGAAGAAGGTTTTGCGGCTGACCATCGGCGGACCACCAAGGAGTTTCTCGGTGACCGAATCGCGCGGTCGCGTGATCTGGTCGTGCTCCCATTGCGACTGCATGTCGTAGACGCCGTAGAAGCCGACGACCACTTTGACCCCGGCTGGGGTCGCCGCGCAGGCGTCATCGCGATATTGGTTAGAAAACAGCGGTTCATCGCCCGCCAATGCCACGAGCGCCGACAAATGCGCGCCCGCCGAGTCGCCGATCATTCCGATGCGCTCCGGGTCAAGGCCGAAATCGGCGGCATTGGCTCGCACGAACTGTACCGCCGCCCTGCAATCGCCGACCACCCCGGGCCAAGTCTTGATCCCCGGCTTCATCAGCCGGTAGTCGATCGCAAAGACGGCATAGCCGTGCTTGGCGAGATAGCTGCCCCAGTGCCGGTAGAATTTGCGGTCGCCGACCTGCCACCCGCCGCCGTGAATGCCGACCAGCACGGGCGCTTTGCCCGACCCCTTCGGTAGATAGAAGTCGCCGAGCAGCTTCACACCATCATGCTCGACGAACATGATGTCCGCTTTGATTGCAACTTCGTGCTCAATTTCCATCGCAACACCCCTCAATCATGGAAGCAGAGATTATACGGCGCTACCGCGGCGCAGCGATATAATCGGGGACGAACGCCGGGGCCATTCGATGACCGTCACGGTCCACAGCTACACGATCTATCTCTCACCGAACGCCTGTCTCGGCACGGTTTTGCTTGGCCGAACCCGGCCCGGGCGGCGAGGCGCAGAACTGACCTTCCGTCATCAAACCGTCGTATAAGTGTCACGTTGTTGTCATCCGCTGACGCTATCAGACCACCGCGTGAGAATCTCGCTGGCTACGGCGGAGAAGCGTCCGCTACTCGCCGACTTCAACTTGACTGTGGCGCAAGCCGTGCCTAGGCGATCCCAGTGGGTGGCAGTAGGTGCATTGCTCGCGCCGGCGCTGCTGTTTCTCGCTGCCTTCACTTATTGGCCATTATTGCACGTGCTCGGCGATTCCTTGACGGTCGGCAGGTTCGTCGGTCAGCACGCGTTCGGCCTCGATAATTATCGCCGCCTCTTTGTCGATCCTCATTTCGGCCGCGCCGCTTGGAACAATGCGGTCTACGCAGCCGGCACCATCGTACCCAGCCTCTTTCTCGCCTTGCTGTTCGCATTGGCATTGCGCGACACTACCCGGCTCACGACGGTTCTGCGCACCCTTGTCGCCATGCCGTTGATGATCCCGCTCGTCGCAGCGGCGGCACTGTTCAGCTTTATCCTGTTGCCTGGCGAGGGGCTCCTCGATTTCTACCTGGCGAAGCTCGGGTTGCCGATGATCAACTGGCTCGGCGACACGGATTTGGCGCTCGGCTCGATCATTGCCATCACCGTGTGGAAAAACGCCGGATACTACATGCTCTTCTTTCTCGCAGGGCTTGCCGCCGTGCCGCCGGAACTGCTCGATGCGGCGACAATCGACGGCGCCGGCGCCTGGCGCCGCTTTCGCAATATCACCTTGCCGATGCTCGGTCCGACTTTTGCGTTTGTCGTTCCGATGGCGATCTTGAACGCGCTGACCCAGGTCGATCACGTGGTGACGATGACGCAGGGTGGTCCTGCGGATGCGACCAATTTATTGCTCTACTACATCTATCAGCAGGCGGCCCAGAATTACGACGTCGGTCTTGCTTCGTCAGCGACCGTGATAAGCGTAGCGACATTGCTGGCACTGTCGCTAATATCGTTTCGGCTGCTTGAGCGCGGGATTTATTATGAGAGTTGATTGGCGCCTGCCGGCGTTGCTCGCCGCGAGCGCCGGTGCGCTGCTGTGGGCTGTGCCATTTGCCTGGATGGCAGTTGCCGCAATGCGCCCGGGGGTGCCGTCCGATATCGCCTCGCTGACGCCACCGGGCCCGTTCGGGCCGGGGAATTTTCAAGAGGCCTGGCACAGCGGGAGCTTTCCGCTCTGGTATCTCAATACATTCGTGGTATGCGGTGGGATCCTCGCCGTGCAACTGGTGACGGTCAGTGCGGCCGGCTACGTCTTCGCGCGCCTGACTTTTCCTGGCCGGGATTGCCTCTTTGGGATGTTTCTGCTGCAGCTGCTGCTGGTGCCACCGCTATTGATCGTGCCCAACCTTGCGACATTGGTGTCGCTGCACCTCTACGACACACTGCTCGGAATCATGGCGCCCTATTTCGCCTCGGCCTTCGGCACATTCTTGATGCGCCAAACGTTTCGGTCGATTCCGCGGGATTACGAGGAGGCGGCAATGTTGGAAGGCGCCACGGTTCCGGCGCTGATCCGGCACGTGCTCGTGCCGCTGGCCCGGCCGGGTTTGGCGGCCTTTGCCATCGTCTCGGTCACCGCGCATTGGAACGAATTCCTGTGGCCCTTGATGGCGGTTTCCTCATCGTCGAACCAGGTTCTGACAGTCGGCCTCGCCTCCTTTGCCTCCGGCGCCGAGGCCGGCTCGGCCTGGGGCATCGTCGCGGCGGGAACGTTCCTCGTTGCCGGGCCACTGATCTTGCTGTTCCTTGTATTCCAACGCCGGTTCGTCGCTTCTCTCGTATTCTCAGGCATCAAGTAAAAGGGGGTTTGAATGGAGCCAATAACCCGCCGCGCGGCACTGGGCGCCGCCCTCGCTCTCCCGGCCGCTGCAGCGCTCGCCGGCACAGCGCGGGCTGCCGCCCCGACCGAAATCGATCTGTTCTTCCCGGTCCCGGTCCAAGGGATGCTGGCCAATAAGATGCGGGAACTGATCGACCGCTTCAACAACGAGCACCCTGACCTCAAAGTCACCGCGGTCTACACTGGTAGCTACGACGACACCAACCTCAAGACCCGCGCGGCAATCAAAGCCGGCCGGCCGCCGGGGGCGGTCATCATGTCGGCCAACTTTGTACGCGAATACGTGATCAACGAGGACGCCGATGCCTTCGACCCGTTGATAGAGAAAGACGGCAAGACCGCCGACGCGTTTATGGACCAATTCTGGCCTGCCCTGAAGCCGAATGCAGTGATCGCTCGCCGCGTTTATGGCATCCCGTTCCAAAATTCGACGCCGTTGTTGTACTACAATGTCTCGGCCTTCACGGAGGCGGGCCTCGATCCGGACCATCCGCCAGTCACCTGGGCGGATTGGATTGCCGCCGCAAGGGCGCTGACCAAGACCGAGGGCGGGCAGACCACGCGCTGGGGGTTGATGTTCCCCGCAACCTATGACTATTGCGGTTGGATCGTCAGCGGGCTGACCATGTCGAACGGCGGCCAGTACTTCAACCACGATTACGGTGGCGAGGTTTACTACAATGCTCCGAGCACGCTCGGCGCGCTGACGTTGCTCGATAAGCTGGTCAACCGGCTGAAGGTCACGCCGTCCGGCGTCTCGGACGCCAACGCCTGCACTTTGGCGTTCTTCGCCGGGCACACCGCGATGATGGTTCTGTCCACCGGGTCGCTCAGCTTTGTGCGTGAGAACATGAAAACGCCCTACCGGGTCGCGTTCATGCCGAAGAATGTGCGCAATGCCGCGCCGATCGGCGGTGCTTCGCTGATCCTGCCGAAGGGCAATTCGCCCGAGCGGCAAGCCGCCGCCTGGACCTTGATCAGCTGGTTGACAAGCCCCGAGATCGCCGGCGAGTGGAGCCGCTTTACCGGCTATTTCGCACCGCGCAAAGCGGCCTACGATCTTCCCGAGATGAAAGATTATCTGCAGCAGCACCCCGACGCGAAGGTCGCCCTCGACCAGCTGCAATACGCCGTCCCGTGGTTCGACACCTACAACACCGTCGCCGTCCGCAAAGCAATCGAGGATCAGGTCCAGGCGATCCTGTCCGGTAAGACGACACCGGCCGATGCTGTCATGACCGCCCAGAAGAACGCCGACGAGCTGTTGCGCCCCTATGTCGAAGAGACTGCTCTCAAGCGGCTGGCGTGAGGAGCCCGTACCCCGAGGCCGAGCCGATGCTCTACCCCTGTATCAGGGGTCGGCGCAACGCTATAAGACTAATCAGAGGGACGACCAACAATGCCAGCGTGGCAGGTTCGGGAACGACCGCCGGGTCGTAACCGATGACATCCATCAAAATCTGGTCGCCCGCGGAGAACGGCTCTTCTTTACCGCGGCTCAGGGAGTGATTGAACGCGTCCGGGGTCAGTCCCAACCAGTCGCTGAGATCGCCCCCACCGGTGCCATTGAATGTGTTGATGTTCGTATGGCCGCTGTCGATCGAGAAATATGACCCGTTCTCGGGGTTGAGATCGAAATCTCCGGGGCTCGTATATCGGAACAAATCGATCGGCGAGTCGCATAACGTCGCCCCGCAGCCGTTCTGGGTCATGCCGTAGCGGCCCATGACTTCGGCGATCTCGTGCTCGGCAACACCGATAAAGTCGTATTCGCCGGCGACCGCTCGGTTATTGGGGTCGAACGTATAGCTTGCGGTATTGCTGAAACCCACCCAGCCATCGATGCCCGGAGCGTTCGCTGCCCGTAATCCCAGAGCCTTCGCCTCTGCATCCGACATGCGGAAAGCGCGCCCACCCGTAGGATCCGTGATCCCTAATGTCGATACAGCCTTAAAGTCAGCCGCGGATTTCGCGTCGCTGATCAGAGCGCTTCTTACTTGGCTGTAGGTGAAATTGCCCGGCTGATTGGTGCGGCTCTGACCGAGGTTTCCGGGGCTTAGCGGGTTTCCATCGATTTCTCCCCATCCCAAGTCGATATTGATCGTGATTGGATCGGTGTAGGTCGTCTGATAAAGGTTGATCGCGTCCTGGAACGCGGTTTCAAATGCTGACGGTGCCGCGGCGGCGCTCGCGTCGTAGGTTACGTCGAACACCAGCGCCCGAGCCGGCAATGCTAGGCCGCCCACCGCCAACAGGCCGAGGATCGTTGCGACGACCAGACCGATGGGGAAATCTTTACGCCGCATGTTTCGCTCCTATGGAGCAACCGCCGAGCACGCCCCGAAGGGGGAGATCTAATCTCTCTAACATTAACCTAAAAGACAGCGTTACAGCAAGCTCTTAACGCATCTCCGCCGACGGTTTAAACAATTCTCCGCCGAGGTCTAACTGACACTCGTCTTGGATAGGCCCGCTTGACGGTCGGGCGATCCCGGCGACACAATTGTCGGGCACAACGAGGGGGAGGACGCGATGGCCGATATACGGGTGATAGCGACGGGGTTGCGGTTTCCCGAAGGCCCCGTGTTGACGACCGACGGCTCTGTCATCTTGGGCGAGATTGCCGGCGGTGCGGTCACCCGAGTTGCACCCGACGGCACCAAATCGACGGTCTCGGCCACAGGCGGCGGGCCGAACGGCTTGGCGCTGGGACCCGACGGCGCGCTCTATCTCTGCAACAATGGGGGCGCGGAATATGCCGCAGGCAGCTTCCTCGCGACCGGGCCGGCAAAGAACTACCAGTGCGGCTACATTCAGCGGATCGATCCGCGCACCGGCGACATGCGTGTCCTCTACAGCCAATGCGGCGGCCACAAACTGTCGGCGCCGAACGACATCGTGTTCGATCGCCAGGGCGGGTTTTATTTCACCGATCTCGGAAAAAGGCGCGGCCGCGACCGCGATCATGGCGGGCTCTACTACGCCTTGCCCGACGGCTCGAAGATCGTCGAGCTGGTCCATCCGATGCTGAGCCCGAACGGCGTCGGCCTGTCGCCGGACGAGAAAATCGTGTATGTCGCCGACACCGAGAGCTCGCGGCTCTTCGCCTTCGACATTGTCTCGCCGGGCGTTTTGCGTCAGGAGCCCTTTCCGGCGCCCTATACCGGCCGGCTGGTGTGTGGACTGCCCGGTTTTCAGCGCTTCGACAGCCTCGCCGTCGAGGCCTCGGGCAATATCGCGGTTGCGACCCTGATCACTGGCCACATCACCGTGATCGCGCCCGACGGCAGGGTCGTGCGGCAGGTCAAGATGCCGGATGTCTACCCGACCAACATCTGCTTTGGCGGCAAGGACATGAAGACGGCCTACATAACCCTTTCCGCTAATGGTCAGCTCGCCACAATGGACTGGCCCGAGCCCGGCCTTCGCCTCAATTTCCAGGAGTGATCCTTCGATGAAAGCCGCCGTTCTGCACGCACCCAATCAGCCGTTGACGATCGAGGAGGTCGAGCTCACTAGGCCGCAGGCCCGCGAGGTGCTGCTGCGCACGGCCTTTGCCGGTCTGTGCCACAGCGATCTGCATTTCATCGAGGGCCTGTACCCGCATCCGACACCCTGCGTGCTCGGCCATGAATCGGCTGGTGTCGTCGAGGCGGTCGGCGAGGGTGTGACCTATGTAAAGCCGGGCGACCATGTGATCACCTGCCTCTCGGTGTTCTGCGGCACCTGCCCGCAATGCGTTACCGGCCATCCCAATCTGTGCGAGAACACCGAGGTCAAGATGCCGCCTGGCGTCTCGCGGCGCCTCACGTGGAAGGGCGGGGAACTGATGAACCAGTTTCTCAATCTCTCGTCCTTCGGTGAGCAGATGCTGGTGCACGAAAATTCGATGGTGAAGATCGATCCCGACATCCCGCTCGACCGCGCCGCCCTGGTGGGCTGTGGCGTGATGACCGGAGTAGGTGCCGTGTTCAACGCCGCCAAGGTTGAGCCCGGTGCCACAGTCGCGGTGATCGGCTGCGGCGGAGTCGGGCTGTCGGCGGTGAATGGTGCGGCACTCGCCGGTGCGGAGCGCATCATCGCGATCGATACCGTCGCCTCGAAGCTGGAGATTGCACGCGAGCTCGGCGCCACCGATACCTTGAATGCCAGCAATGCCGATCCGGTCAAAGAGGTGAGGGATATGACCGGCGGCGGCGTGCACTACTCTTTCGAGGCGCTCGGCACCAAGACCACTGCCGAGCAGGCCTTCGGCATGCTGCGTCCAGGGGGTACTGCCACGATCATCGGCATGGTCCCCTTAGGCGTGAAGATCGAATTGCACGGCTACGACTTCCTGCGCGATCGCAAACTGCAGGGCACCTCAATGGGTGGCAACCGTTTCCGCGTCGACATGCCCCGGCTGTTGTCATTATGGCGCCAGGGCCGCTTGAAGCTCGATCACCTGATCTCCGGCCGGATCAAGCTCGGCGAGATCAACGAGGGCTTTGCTGCGCTGAAATCCGGCGCGCCGGTGCGCCAGCTGATCGACTTTGCGGCCTAACTCCGGCGGCCTACGGCACGACGTGCCGTGCGAGTGCCGCGATGACCGGCACCGCAATGCGCTGGCCTCGTGGACCGAGCCCGAGCGGCTTCAACAGCATCCGCACGCTCATCTCGTGCGGGAAGTGGTCTCGGACAAGGTTCCGGCACGCGCGGCGCACGCGGCGATATACCCGGATGTCGAAGGGTTCGCCGGGATGATGGGCGCTATACACATGCTTGAGGACGATAAAGCTGTCATCGCCGCCGGTCATCCGCAGCCGCCGCCATAGTGCCGAAGAGACCGCAGCGCGGCTCGGGGTCTCGGCGGCCCGGTACTTCCGGAAATAACGGTAAAAATGCTTGTAGTGTCGCACCTCGTCGTTGGCGATGCGGCGGGTGAGCATGGCCAGCACGGGATCAGGGCTGGCGCGCGACAAGGTCTGGTAATAGCTCGCGGTGCCCGTTTCGACGACGCAGCGCGATGCCATCTCGAGGCTGCGTACCGGCTCTAACGAGGTATCGCAGAACGGCCTGAACTCTTCGACAAACCTGCGACGCGTTGGTTCCCAATCGAATTCCGGCCACGCAACCCCGACATAACGCCGCAGCGCCTGACCGTGCTGCAATTCCTCCGGCAGCCAATAATTCACCAACCACGACGTAACCTCTTCGTCGTCGGCAAAGTAATCGATCAAATTCTCGGTATAGAGGTCGGTGCCGCTTTCCATCAACGAGGCTGAGGCCAGCAGATAAAATAACGTCTCGGTGCGTGCCACAGCATCGCGCTGGATCGCGTGCCAGGGAATGTCGTCGAGCGACCAGTGAGGCCGATCCGCGGAGGGGCGAGCGTCGCTCGGAGCAGGGTCACAGAGATTCATTGGATCGGTCAAAAAGTGAACATCGCACCTTCCGGTTCGAGACCGAGCAACGCTTGGCCCACCGTTTCGAAATGGGCTTGGCGCCCCTGATACTGCTGGATCACCGTATGAATGTCACGGAACCGCCGCTCGAAGGGGTTGCTCTCGAAGATCGCTGTCGCCCCGGCCGCATGGTAGGCCATGTCGACGACGTCCCGCGCCTGGTGGATGGCCCAGGTCGAGGCGAGCCGGATGGTCGTATTGTGATCCATTGTAAGCCGCTCCGACCCACTGACATCCCGCCAGATTTCGTCGAGAGAGCCCAGCAAAAACGCGCGAGCGCCACAAAGCCGCGCTTCGGACTGAGAGACCTGCGCCTGGACCACATTGTTGTCGCGCAAGGTGCGTTTGGCGCCGCGCGGGATCTTGTCGCGGGCGAGCTCGATAAAGGCGTCGAGCGCGCTCCGTGCGATGCCGAGTGCCACCCCGGCGAAGCCCGATGCATAGATGTTGCTGCTACTGAAGGCATAGAGCAGGCCCGGTTGGCGTGGCTTGGCCGCGTTCTCGCGCAACACCGTGTACTTCTCGGGGACAAAGAGATCGGTGACCGTGTAGCTGTCGCTGCCGGTGCCGCGCAAGCCTAGGACGTGCCAAATATCGGTCAAGCTCGCGCTCGCCTTCGGAAACAGCAGGGTGCGCACGACCGGGCCGCTGTCCAGCCGCAGCTGAGGCGCACCGTTCGGGTCGAGGATTGCGACATGAGCGCCGAGCCAGGTTGCGTGATGGCTGCCGCTGGCGAAGCTCCAGGTTCCGGTCAACCGGTAGCCGCCAGGCACCGCACGCGCTTCGGCCGGGCCCGGGGGGCCCCAAGCGACGATCCCGCGTTTTCCGCCGAAGATCTCGCGCGCCACCGCGGGATCGAGATAAGCCGACGTCATGGTACAGCCGCAGGCTTGCCCCAGGCACCAGGCGGCGCTGGCATCGTGCTTGGCGACTTCCTCGATGACCGAGACGTACGCTGCGGGGCGCAGTTCGGCACCGCCGAGCGTACGCGGCAACAGCAGGCGGAATAATCCGCGCTCGACCAACGCTTCGACGATCGCCTCGGGAAGTTCGCGGCGCTGCTCGATCTCTTCGGCCGCCGCATCGAGCTCTGGACCCAGTTCCCGCGCACGCCGAAGGTAATCGAGATCGGACGTTTGGGCGCCTTGCGGATCACGGGAGGTCGACCTCATCACCAGGCTCTTATCGATTCGCTTGCAGATTCGCCACCGGCAAGTATTAACTCACGATTCCAATAGCAAAAGGGAGCGGGCGCGTAATTACGATGGAGGCAGAGTCGGCCGAATCGATCGCCACGGCGTCGCCCGTTCGTAAGCGTGCGCCGCTCTCAAAACCGTCGCCTCGTCAAACGGCTTGCCGGCCAGCTGAAAGGCGAGCGGCAGACCGGCCAAGGTATAGCCGCAGCACACCGACATCGCCGGGCTACCGGTCACATTGAACGGCATCGTCAGCGACGGACGCTCGAGAATGGCGAACTTGCTGACCGAATTGAAAGTAGGCGCCTCACTCGGCGCCGCGGCGGTGATCACGAGATCGAGATCGGTCATCGCCGCACCAAGCTCGGCGATCAGCTCACGGCGACGCCGTACCGCCTGGACGTAATCTCCGCCGGTGATCAGCGCGGCGAGCGCCATGCGGTCGCGGAAGGCCTCGCCATAATCGATAAAGCGCTCGCGCAAGGTTGCCTCGTGGATCGCGTAGCCTTCGGCGAGCATGATCATGACGCCACAGGCCGCCCAGTCGGCGAGCGGCGAGAGCCGCAGTTCGTTCACCGAGCAGCCGAGACCCTCGAAGACCTTTACCGCGTTGGCGATGCCCTGCTGGGTCACCTCGTTCGCCGGGTTGTCGATCTCGTAGAAATGGCGGATAAGGCCGATACGCAGCCCTTTGACCTCGCCGGAGAGCGCGGCTCGATAATCCCGTACCGGACGGTTGGCGCTCGCGGGATCGGCTGGGTCGTGCCCGGCCATCGCCTGCAGCATGATTGCGCAGTCCTCGGCAGTCCAGGCCATCGGGCCGGCATGATCGAGCGAGAAGGCCAGCGGCAGTATGCCCGCCCGGCTGATCCGGCCGTAGCTCGGCTTGAGGCCGGCGAGGCCGCAGAACGCAGCGGGGCCCCGGATCGAACCGCCGGTATCGCTGCCGGTGCCGCCAAGGCAAAGGCCTGCCGCAACCGCAGCACCAGTGCCGCTGCTCGATCCCCCGGTGAAACGGCTCGTATCCCAAGGGTTGCGGGCGGGCGGCCAAGGAAGATCGAAGGAGGGCCCGCCGAAGGCGAACTCATGGGTCGCGAGCTTGCCGAGCACGATCGCACCCGCCTCGGTCAGACGCCGGACCGAGGTTGCATCCTGCGCCGGCACATGGTCGATCATCACCTTCGAATGCCCTGTGGTCGGAATGCCCTTGGTCTCATAGATGTCCTTCAAGCCGATCGGGATGCCGTGCAGCGGTCCGCGCAAACGCCCGGCGATAATCTCGGCCTCGGCCGAGCGAGCCGCCGCGAATGCCTCGTCGCCGAGGACACGGATGAACGAGTTGAGCTTGCCGTCGAGCCGCTCGATGCGCGTCAAGCGGCTCTGCACGAGCTCCACAGGGGAGAGCTCGCGCTTGGCGATAAGCGCACCGGCTTCGGCAATGGTCAGGAAATCCGGGACCATTGTCACTCTCCCGGAGGTGGAAAGATATGAGCGGGCTCGGCCCCCATCTCGCGTTTCCGACGAAGGCGCGCGGCCATCTCCTCGATGAAATGGGCGGCTGCGGCGATCTCCGGCTTCTCGCGCTCGGGGATCTCGAGCCCGGCCCGGGCCAGTGCCGACTCGACTTCTCCGCGGGTCATGCTTTGCGTTTTCACGATGCGCTCTCCCTTATCCTTGGGCGTCTCGGCCGGTACGGTAAACCCGAAGCTCGCAAAGGAGAAGCCGATGAACGGATGGAGGGGATACAGCGTCCGGCTGGAGGGTGCGAAATACGGGGTGAGCTTCGGCTCGGCCCTGGCGATGGCGATCTCCTACAACACCAACCATTCGATATTGTGGGCGATCGTCCATGGCATATTCAGTTGGATCTACGTCGTCTACTTCGCGCTGTTCTATGGGTAATCTGCGATGAAACCACGTCGCGCCGCGACAGAGGATGTCGGCCGTCCCGATCGAGCCACACTGAAGGAGATTCTCGAATGACCGAGAACAGCATCGCGAACACGGCACAGCACGAGTTTTGGAATACGGTTGCCGGCCCGCGCTGGGTCGGGCTTGGCGGCGCCGTCGAGCGGCGCGTCCGCCGCGTCAACGATCTCTTGTTGGCGCGATCGGAGGTCGCGGCGGGGGAAAGCGTGCTCGAGATCGGTTGCGGCACCGGCGCCGCCACGGCGCCCTTCGCCGAGGCTGTCGGTGAACGGGGTCGGGTCGTCGGGATCGACATCTCCGAGCCGATGCTGGCCGGCGCCCGCAAGCGCATCGCAGAAAGCGGGCTCGGCAATGTCACGCTGCTACAGGCCGATGCGCAGGTGCACCGCTTCGAAGCCGGCCGCTTCGATCTGATAACCTCACGCTTTGGCGTCATGTTCTTTGCCGATCCGGTCGCCGCCTTCAGCAATCTTCTGCCGGCGGTGCGGCGCGACGGACGGCTGTGTTTTGTTTGCTGGGCACCGCTCGAGGAAAACAGGCACTGGCTGATCCCGTACGAGGTCGCCCTGCGGCATTTGGGACCGCCGGCGCCGACGCCTCCCCGTATGCCGGGACCGCTAGCGTTCAGCGATCCGGATTATGTGCGTTCCATCCTCGAAAGCGCGGGGTTCGCGGATGTTGTGATCGACCGCGAAACACCCGACATCATCGGCTCAACCCCTGAGGAGGAGGCCGAACACGCCTTTATTATGGGACCTCCCGCACGACTGATCGACGAGAAGAAACCGGACGACGCCGTGCGCGAGAGGATCAGGCGAGAGATCAGAGAAGCCTTCGCGGCCTATGCTCGCAATGGGCCGATGCTGCTTCCATCAACGGTGTTTCTGGTGACGGCGCGCGGCCGCGCTAATCACTAGAGACGCCGCGACGAGCCTCCGCAAGCGCTGGGCTCGGGGTATCCGCGAGCGCTTCGTGCAGGCGGGACGGGCGGTAAGGACGGCCGACCCAGCTGGCGAAGCGTTCGAGATAGAGATAAATGACCGGTGTCGTATAGAGCGTCAGCCATTGCGATACGAGCAGCCCGCCGATGATCGCGACGCCGAGCGGCTGGCGCAGTTCCGCGCCACCGCCACTGCCAAAAGCAATGGGCATCGCGCCGAATAGCGCCGCAAATGTCGTCATCATGATCGGACGGAAGCGCTGGAGGCAGGCCTGATGGATCGCCTCCTGCGGGCTCTTGCCTTCAAGGCGCTGGGCCTGCAGCGCGAAGTCGATCATCATGATCGCGTTCTTTTTGACGATGCCGATCAGCAGGATGATGCCGACGATCGCGATCACCGACAGCTCGTAATGCAGGAGCATCAACAACAACAGGGCGCCGACGCCGGCCGAGGGCAATGCCGAGAGGATCGTGATCGGGTGAATGTAGCTCTCGTAGAGCACGCCGAGCACGATGTAGACGACGAGGATCGCCGCGGCGACGAGCAGCGGCATCGATGATAGCGAGGCCTGGAACGCCTGCGCGGTGCCCTGGAACGACACGTTCAACGTCGCCGGCACGTGCAGCCGTTCGGTTATCGCCTGAATCTTGTCGACCGCCTGGCCGAGCGCCACGCCGGGGGCGAGATTGAACGACAGCGTCACCGCCGGGAAAATGCCCTGATGGCTGATGATCAGCGGCTCGGTTTTCCCGGTGAAATGCGCAAAACTACCCAGCGGCACCTGAGCGCCGCCGGGACCGGGCACGTAAATCGCCGACAGCAGGTTCGGGTCGTGCTGAAATTGCGGCTGCACTTCAAGGATGACTTTGTATTGATTGGTCGCAGTATAGATCGTCGCGACCTGCCGCTGGCCGAAGGCGTCATAAAGCGTCTGATCGATCAGGGCGGCTGAGAGGCCGAGGCGGTAGGCGGCGTCGCGATCGATGTCGATTGCCAGATGGGCGGCGGCGACCTGCTGATCGGACGCGACATCCTGCAGCTCGGGGATCTTGCGCATCTCCTGTTCGAGGATCGGCGCCCAATGGTTCAGTTCGTCCAAGTTGGTGTCGGTCAGCGTGTATTGGTATTGAGTGCGGGAGAGCCGGCCGCCGACCGTGATGTTCTGCGGCACCTGCATAAAAAACTTTGCCCCCTGGATGCCGGCGACTTCCTTGCGCAAGCGCTGGATAACCTGCTCCGCGGTGGCGTCGCGTTCGTCATAGGGCTTCAACCCCCAAAAGATGCGCGAGGTATTCTCGGCGGGGTTGTAGGTTGTTGCGCCGTCATAGGAGAAAACCCCCTCGACGGCAGGATCCTTCCTGACGATATCGACGACTTGCCGCCGGACCTTGTCGGTCAGGATCATCGAAGCGTCTTCGCGAATGTCGAGTTCGCCAAAGACGAACCCGGTATCCTGCTGCGGGAAAAATCCTTTCGGCATCTTCACATAAAGATAGCCGGTCGCTACCATCAGCAGGAGCGTCGCGATCAAGGCCGACAACTGGTGGCGAAAGATGAAGTTGAGGCCTCGGTCGTAGCCATGCAATGCCGCTTGGAAGACCCTTTCGGCGCCGCGATTGAAGCGCCCCTTCGGGTGCAGTCGTTCTTCCTTCAAAAACAGCGAGCACATGACCGGCGTCAGGGTCAACGATATGGCCGCCGAGGCCATCACCGCGACCGCAACCGTTACGGCAAATTCCCGGAACAGCCGGCCGATGATGCCGCCCATAAAGAAGAGCGGAATAAAGACGGCGATCAGCGAGAAGGTGATCGAAATGATCGTAAAGCCGATCTGTCCGGCGCCTTTGAGCGCCGCCTCGAACGGCCGGTCGCCCTGCTCGATATAGCGCACAATGTTCTCGATCATCACGATTGCATCGTCGACGATAAAGCCGACCGAAATCGTCAACCCCATCAGGGAGATGTTATCGATGCTGAAACCGCCGGCATACATGACGCCGAACGTCGCAACCAGCGACAGCGGCACGGCCAGGCTCGGGATTACCGTCGCCCACAAGGTTCGCAAAAACAGGAAGATAACGACGACGACGAGGCCGATCGTCAGCATCATCGTAAACCGCACATCGCGGATGGAGGCGCGCGTCGTCTGCGAGCGGTCCGACATCAGATCGACATGAACCACCGGCGGCAGTGACTGCTCGAGCTTGGGCATCAACGCCCGGACATCGTCCACGACGGCGAGCGTATTGGCACCCGGCGCCTTCTGGATCGCGATGCCCTCCGCCCGCTGGTCGCCAAACCACGAACGCAGGCGCTCGTTCTGCACCGAATCGATAGCGTCCCCGACATCCTTGATGCGCACCGGCGCGCCGTTTTTGTAGGCGATGATGATGTTGCCGTAGCTTTTGGCGTCGAACAGCTGGTCGTTGGTATCGAGCGCAATCGCCTGATGTTCGGTTTGGATCTCGCCCTTGGGGCGGTTTACGGTGGCC
>Ga0209656_10000091_pt1 | contig 56599 bp, 57 predicted proteins | sample BogFormECP12_OM2_FD_188239 | JGI IMG/M metagenome (GOLD analysis project Ga0209656, IMG submission 188239) | Bog forest soil microbial communities from Calvert Island, British Columbia, Canada - ECP12_OM2 (SPAdes) (version 2) | ecosystem: Environmental > Aquatic > Freshwater > Wetlands > Bog ...
TTGGTTATCGCTTTACAGCCGGCTGAACAATTTCAGTCTGTTGGTGACCACCTCTTCCATCGCCTCGTCCGCTTTGCGAAAGAGTTGATACGGGACGAGGTTGTCCGGTTCCGCCGCAAACGCGGCCTCCAATCCCCGGCGTCACGCCAGGCGCAATTCGGTGCTGATATGAACGATGGTCATGCCGGCCTCGATCGCGCGTCGGAAGTCATCGTCGTCGGTTCCCGAACCGCCATGCAAGGTCAGCGGCATGCCCGTCGCTGCCTTGATCTGCGGCCGCCACCGCCCAACCCGCTGATCCCATTACGCGGCAGCTTCTGAGTCCGGCCGATCACGGTTGGCTCGGTTATCACCGTGAGCGACATCAGGCCGCAGGTCGTTTCGCCGACCCTCGATTCTCCGTTCAACCTAGACGGACCGATGCTTGCCCGCCTTGAAGAGGAGCAGCGCGAATTCATGGAGTTCCTCAGCCGGTTCGCCACCCCAACGACAAGGCGGAATTCGACCAATTCATGGCCGAGCGCGGCCGTCGCTCGGAAGGCCCGGAGCCGCAACCGCAAACCTTCTGATCCGCTGGAGCGCCACTACAGATCGCTTCGCGGCGGGGTCAGCGGATTGGGCGGTGGCGGCCGCAGCAGCAACAGCAGGACGATGCCAGCAGCCATTACCCAGGCGATGATCCAGAAACCGTCGATATAGCCGAGGACATAGGCTTCGCGGCGGATCAGACTGCCGATCCCGGCGAGGCCTTGCAATGTCGGGTCGCCCGCACCGATGGGATGCGCCACGAATAGCGCCGTCGCCGTCGCCACCGCGCTCTCGGACCGGTGTGAACCGGCGAAGAAGTGCAATCCGGTCAGGTTGGAGTAGACCTGTTCGCGCACCCGCACAAAGGTCTGGATAAAGGCGGTGCCGATTTCGTTGCCGAAGAGCCGGCCGATCTGGATTACCGCGGCGATCGTCGCTGCCTCGGCGGGCGTGATGTTCGCGACGCCAAAGACAACGAGGGCCGTGATGCCGAAGGCGAGCCCGATCGCTCCGACGAGTTGCGAAGGAAGGAAATCATCGCCCGCCCAGTCGTGGGTAAGGCCGGTGTTGAGCCAGGCCGCATAGGCGATCAGCCCAAAGCCGACCGCCACCAATATCCGCGCGTCAATTCGGCGCAACAGGACGGCGGCGAGCGGCACGAAGACGAATTGCGGCAGGGCGATCCAATTCAGCACGTCACCGATCTGCAGGTCACGCAGACCTTGCACCCGCGTCAGATAATCAGGCAGCACAAAGCCCGCCGCCATCACCCCGAAGCCATAAATCGAGATCAGCACGGCCGGGATCCAAACATTGCGTTTGGCCACCACTCGCATCTGGATAAGCGGATGCTCAGTCGTCAACTCGGTCGCGATAAAGGCTATCACCAACAAGCCGCCGCCGGTGAAAAGCCCTGACACCACACCCGAATTCAGCCAATCGAGGCGATTGCCCTGATCGAGCCCGGCATAGATCATGCCAAGCCCGATCCCGACCATCGAGAGCCCACGCCAATCCGTCTGCTGTAGCAAAGTGCGATTGACCCCCTCGCGCGGCATTGCGTACCAGACGAGCGCGGTAATGACCGGCGTGAAGAGGGCGTTCTGCCAGAAGATCCACTGCCAGGCGCCGTTTTCCGAATAGAAGGCTTCTATCGATCCTGCAATGTTCTGCGAGAACACGAAACGAAATGCATAGGCCGCGAGGCCCCAGATCCACCATCGCGGCGCGAGGCTACGCAAAATGAAACCCAAGGAAGCCGGAATGAAGGCACCCACCGCGAGCCCGCGCACCACCTGCAGAGCGATGATCGTGTCGAAGTCACGGGTGAAAGGGACCCAAAGCGAGGTCACCGCGAAGATCACGCTCGTCCACAACATAAACCGCCGCGTGCCCACCACGATGCTGAGCCAAGCCGCACTCGGCGCCACGACCATCTGAGCCGCGCCAAACACGGTCGTCAGCCAGGAGCCCTCGTCAAAGCCCAGCCCCATGCCGCCGCGGATGTCGGCGAGACCGAAAGTCGTCAGGCGGGTGTTGAGGCTCGACAGAAAGGCCCCGAGCAGCACGGCGGCGACGCCGAGCAGCGGCCTCCGGCAGTGCGCTGCCAGAAGAGCCGGAGAGGGCGTCCCAATCGCGACTGCCGGCGCGGTCGCCCTCACGGGGTTTCGGGGCCGGTATCGGTGCGGATCGTCGCGATCACCGACATTCCGGGGCGCAGCTGCCCCTCGAGCGGATGACCCGGATCGAGGGTGATTTTCACCGGGATGCGCTGCACGACCTTGGTGAAATTGCCGGTGGCGTTGTCGGGCGGCAGCAACGTGAATTGCGAGCCACTGGCTGGAGAAATGCTGTCGACACGCCCCTCGATCGCGATGCCCGGAAATGTATCGATCGTGATTTCCGCGCGCTGTTCGATTTTGACATGGGTCAGCTGAGTTTCCTTGTAATTGGCGACGACCCAGACGTTGTGGAGCGGCACAACGGAGATGACCTGCGTCCCGTCGTGAACATATTGCCCGGCACGCACGCCGCGTTCACTCACCATGCCGTCGATCGGCGCGGTGATACGGGTATAGCCGAGCTCGATCTTGGCCAGGTCGAGCGCCGCCTGCTTGGCCTTGGCCGCCGCGCGCAGCTGGCTTTCCTCGGTGTCGAGCACTGCCATCTGCCGCTGCGCGGCAGCGAGCGCGGCGTCGCCGTGCGCCAGGTTCGCCTCGAAGCGCTTTTCCTCGGCAACCGCCTGCTCGACCTTCTGCGGCGTGCCGAAGGTGTAGGCCAATAACGCCTGCTGGCGCACCGCCTCCTTGCGGGTGCGATCGACATCGGCCTGGGTCGCGTTGATCGCATCCTGCGCCTCGGCGATTGCCGAGTGCTGCAGGGCCTTGCGTGACTTCAAATTCTCGACCGCAGCCTCGGCACCGGCGAGCTCGGCTTCGGCCTGGTCGAGGCGGGCCTGGTAGTCGTCGTCCTCGATCTCGACCAGCAGATCGCCCTCTTTCACCTGCTGAAAGTCATTGACCGGCACCCGGCGCACATAGCCCTCGATCTTGGCGCTGAGTGGGGTCATGTCGCTGCGGAGATAGGCATCGTCGGTGGTCTGCCGAATACTGGCGCCGACCCACGCATCCCACCGGGTGATAAACAACGTCACAACTACGCCGGCGAGCAACAGGATGGCGATGCTGACCGGAATGCCACCGAACAGACGAAAAATTCGCTGTCGCCAGCGGGCAGTATCACGCGGCAGAGGCACCGCCGGTTCGGCAGGTGGGGTCAACGTTTGTGGTTCGGGCGCCGCCATCGCCTAATTAAGCCGACATTCCCCGGATTCCCGGGCTGGTGAAGGTATTTTCCGTTTCATCGCGGTCCGCTCGCAATGCGATTCGAGCGCAAGCCTTCCGAAAGGGGCAGCCTACATGATTAACTCGTTGTCTTGAGAGCCCGCAGAACTGCATCCGGCCGGATCGGCAGGTGGCGCAAGCGCGCACCGGCCGCGGCAAATATGGCGTTTCCGATCGCCGGGCCGACCACGGTGGTCGCGGGCTCGCCAAGCCCCGTCGGCACCTCGGTGCTCGGCAGGAATTCGATATCCATCTCCGGCACGTCGCCCATACGCAGCGGCGTATAGGTGTCGAGATTGGTATCCTTCACGCGGCCTTTCACAAATTCCGAGCCTTCGTGCAGCGCCAGGCTGGCACTCCACAACGCGGCGCCTTCGACTTGCGCCAGCGCGCCGTCCGGATGAACGATGGTCCCGGCGTCGACGACGAGTGTGAGCTTCTCCAAAAACACGTTTCCGCGCCCCCGATCAACGCGGACGCGGGCCACGCAGGCGAGCCATGTCGGCATCGTGCGTTCCTGGCCAAAGGTCGTCGCTATGCCGAGGCCGGTGTCCTTCGGCATCGTGCTGCCCCAGCCGGCTTTCTCCGCTGCGCGTTTGACGACTGCGGCCTGCCGCCGCGCGCCGCCGACCGAGTTCGGCGCCGTGCCCGCATTCCGGCCGGAGCCGTCGAGCAGGCGGAGGCGGAATGCGACAGGGTCGATGCCCGCCGCGTGAGCCGCCTCGTCCATGAAGCTTTCGACCGCCCAATTGGTCCAGCCCGAACCGACCGAGCGCAGATAGCCCGGGCGGAAGGCGCGGTTGGCGAGATCGTTTGAGAGAGCGCGAAGCCTTTGCGCTCCCACATTGTACCAGTGATCGGCCCCCCAGATCGAAAATTGATCAAAGGGTATGTTGTTTACACCCTTCGGCATAAAGCTCGGCATCGCGACCTGCGTGGGCCAGCCGGCGGCGGCATGATGCTCCATCGCCGTCACTTTGCCGCCTTCACCGAAAGCCATGCGCAGCGTCTGGATCGACGGCGAGCGGAACGAGTCGAACAGCATGTCGTCGGCCCGCGTGCAGACCATCTTGACCGGCTTGCCGATGGCTTTGGTGGCGAGCGCTGCGGGCACGGCATAGTCGCCGTTGAGCCGCCGCCCGAAGCCGCCGCCGAGGAGATAAGTGCGCATAATGACCTTGTCCTCGCCGACACCCAGCGCCCTGGCCAGCACAGGCAGCATCAGCGATTGCCATTGATTACCGGTGTGGATCTCGAAAATGCCGTCCTTCTCGAAAGCGAGCGCATTTACCGGCTCCAATTGGAAATGCAGTGCGCTGCTCGTCGTGTAGGTTCGCTGCAAGGTCGACTTGGCGGCAGCAAACGCGGCCTCGACACCTGGATCGGCCACCAACAGTGATCCGCCGCTGGGATCAGCGATGAGCTTCGCGCCGTAATCCTGCAAATCCTGCTCGGAGACATTCACCGCATCACCGGGGATCCAATCCACCTTCACCTTATCGGCGGCTCGGTCGGCGGCGAAAAACGAGTCGGCAAAGACCATGACCCATCCCGGGACCGTTCCGGACGGGTCGTCCAGCGCGATGCTGTTGATGTATCCTTTCACGGATTTCGCGGCGGAATCGTCGATCGAGACAACCTTTGAGCCATTGCGTGTCGGCGGGATCTTCGGCCGCGCATAGACCATGCCCTCGACTTCGGCATCAATGCCATAGCGCGCGGTTCCGTTGGTCTTCGCCGGAATGTCGATCGCCTTGGCGTCGTGACCGATCAGACGACGGTCGGCCGGCTTCTTGATCGGCATCGCGTTCAACTGATCGGCGGTAAAGATGCGTTTCAGGGAGCCGCGCGCGACAATATCGCCGTATGTAATCGAGCGATCACCGGTGCCGACAGCGCCGTTGCGCGCACTGCACGCTTCCTTGTCTACGTTGAGAAGCCTGGCGGCCTCTTCGATCAGAGCGCTGCGACCCGCGGCGCCGGCCTGGCTGAACCGCATGAAAGTCTGCCACACCGACCAGCTGGCGCCAGTCAGCATCAGACCCCATTTGGGATCGGTATCAACGTAATCGAGCCGCACTTTGTCCCAATCCGCCTCGAGCTCTTCGGCCACGATGCGCGCAAGGGCCGTGCCGATATGCTGGCCCATCTCGGCCTTGATGATCGAGACGGTGACGATGCCGCCGCGATCGATGCGGTACCAGATCGTCGGCTCGAACAGTGTGGCCGGAGAGGTCGAAGCAGCATCGGCGGCTGTAAAGCCGGGCCGCGGGAACCCAAACAGAACACTCGTTCCTGCTGCGCCGATCAGGAAGCTGCGACGGGATACCGGATTCTGCTTCGCTACTGGGCCTGCAAGCACCTTATCCATGCGCGCCTCGCATTTCGGCCGCAGCGAGCTTGATCGCCCTGCGGATACGGATATAAGCCATGCATCTGCACAGGCTGCCGCCCATAACGGCGTCGATGTCCTTGTCGGTCGGGTCGGGAAAATCCTTGAGCAGTGTTGCGGCCTGCATGATCTGTCCGGACTGGCAATAGCCGCATTGCGGCGCCTGCGTCTCGATCCAGGCTCTCTGCAGCGGATGCTGACCATCGGGGTGGAGCCCCTCGATCGTCGTGACCGTTGCGTCCGCCACTGCGCCGAGCAGCGTAATGCAGGAGCGGATCGCACGTCCGTCGACGTGCACAGTGCACGCTCCGCACATGCCGATGCCGCAGCCAAATTTCGTTCCCTTCAACCCGATTTCGTCGCGGATGACCCACAACAGCGGCATCTCCTCGGCAACATCGACTGAAACGGTGCGGCCGTTGAGCTCGAACGTGGTCATGATCAGGCTGCTCCAAGGAGGATACTCATCGCCGCGCCGCTCGCTCCCGGCGGATCGCCGCGACTTGGTCCTCGAGGTTCGTCCAGGCTGGAAGATCTGTGCGCGTGCGCCGCAGGTATGCGGCCAATTGTGCGATATCGGCATCGCTGAGCCCGCTTGCGAAGCCTGGCATCATCACCCCGAGCATGCCGTCACGGATACCGATACCATCCAGAACAACGCGAATAAAGTTGGTAGGCTGGGGCAACGTCAGCGCGGTATTGAGGGCTAGCTCGGGCCGGACCTCGAGCGGTGTTGCTCCGCTGTTGTAGTGACAGTAACCGCAGGCAGCGACATAACGCCGGGCCTCCGGGTCCGGCTCCTGCCGAATTCCGAGACCGGATGTGCTGATCGCCTTGGACATGACCGCCGTTTCAGATCCGCCAGCACGGCTAGCCGACCGGTCGATATCGGCAAAATATGTTGCAATCGCTTGGATGTCGGAATCCGGCAGCTTCGCTAGCCCATCGTGTACCACTGCGGACATCGAACCCGCCGCAGTACCATGCAGAGCGCTCGAGCCGGTTCGCAGATAGTGGAAGAGATCTGGCTGCGACCACGGCACCGGGGCGGGGTTCGCATCAGTCAGGGCCGGGGCTATCCACCCGTCGATCAGCGCACCGGCATATGGTGCGGAGGACTTCTCAGCCCCAAGAAGATTGCGAGGCGTATGACAGCCGCCGCAATGGCTCAGCCCTTCGGCGAGATAAGCGCCGCGATTCCATTCTGCGCTCTTTGTCGCATCGGGCTGATAGCGCCTATTCGAAAAGAACATGAGCTTCCAGCCGGCTTGCAACGCCCGGATGTCGAGCGGGAAGGGCAGAGTGTTCGATTACGCCGGCGCGCGGACCGGCGGCCGGCTCATGAAATAGGCGTAGAGAGCCTTTACGTCCTCGTCCGTAACCGTCGTGAAGTGATCGAACGGGAACGCAGGGAACAGATGGGAGCCGTCGCGGGCGACGCCTTCGTGCATCGCGCGGGCAAAGGCCGCTTCGGACCAGCGGCCGATGCCGGTCTCAGGATCGGGTGTGATGTTGGTCGAATAGACAACGCCGAACGGTGTCGCCATGCCATAGCCGCCGGCATAAGGCGCACCACCATTAGCGGTATGACAGGTGGCGCAATATCCCGCGCCGGCGAGCGCCTCGCCCTTGGCGATCAACTCGCGCGGAAAACCCGCAGCCGCAGGCGGATCGATCGGCGCGATGCTTGACCGCCAGGCTAGGGCGAGCAACCCCAGCGCGCCAAGAACGCACAGCCCTAGGAAACCGATGGCTATCCGCTTGAGCAAGCCAGCCTCCGCAACTTCGACCCGAGGGTGCAAATTCCAGGTTTTGGCGCGGCGCAGACTCCAGCTATCATCTAAACCATGCTCAAGACCATGCGGAAGCGTGCCTTGCCGCTCATCATCCGAGCGTAGGCCTCAGGCGCGTGCTCAAGCGGCACCACCTCGATGAGCGGCCGCACGTTGGACAAAACGCTGAAATCCAATGTGTCCTGCATCTCGATGGCGCTTCCCGTCAGGCTGCCGAGCACGCTGCGCGCCCCGAAAATCAAAGGCACTGTGCTGATCGGCATGGGGTCAGGAGCGACGCCAACCACGATAATCTTTCCTCGCACCTTGAGACCGGGCAATAGCGATGCAATCGCCTCGCCGGCGGGCGCCGTAGCAAGGATGGCATCGGCGCCACCGAGCTTCCTCAAAGCTTCGGCCGCATCCTCAGCCTTGGCGTCGATATAAACATGTGCTCCGAGTTTATGTGCGAGATGCTGCTTGTCCGCACTCGCGCCGATTGCGACCACCCGAAATCCCATTCTGTTGGCGAACTGCACTCCAAGATGTCCCAAGCCGCCGATACCTTGAATTGCGACCGTGTTCCCTGCTCGCAGGCCCGCATTGCGGAGCGAATTGAAGGTGGTGATTCCGGCGCAGACGAGAGGGGCTGCGTCCGCTGACGAAAGCCCATCAGGAATAAGTGCCAGAGCGCGAGACTCGGCGATCAGCGTCTCCGCGTATCCTCCATCGGTTGTCAGGCCCGGATAGATAGGGTTGAGACAGTTCACGAAGTCGCCGCGGCGGCAGGGCTCGCAGGTGCCATCTTCACCGCCGAAGAAACCCACCCCGACGCGCTGCCCGACGCTCCATCTGGACTCTCCTGGTCCAATCTCCTCAACCAGGCCAATGGCCTCGTGGCCAGGAACCAGGGGGTAGACCAAGCCGGGCCACTCTCCGCTCACGGTCGCGGAATCTGAATGGCAAACGCCGCAGGCCTGGACACGAATGCGAACTTGTCCGCTCTTCGGCACGACAACTTCACGCTCCACCAGGTTGAATTTGCCCGGGGACGTCACTTCAACTGCTTTGTAGGTGGATGGCATGACCTTTCCTTTATCTCTAGTTTGGGCTGCAGGTCGCCTCGAACGCCATTCCTGCAGCCGAGGCCCTCAGTGTGTCGGAAATGGGCATCGAGTCCTTGGGGCCGAACTAAATTCCAATTCAGAAGAAGTTAGGGGTGTGGCCCCAGCCGACCAACGTCATAAATGCCACTTTTTCGGCCACAGCCGCGCAACGGCTAACGCGAGCCCATGTCCCGAATGGTGGCATCTGCGACGTTTGCCGGCGGACAGCCCGTTCCTACCATTGGAGTCCGCACGTGCGAGATAGGAGGAAGAAACGCGCAGTGTGTGGCTCATGACCGGTCAACCGGACGGAGTCATCAACGATCCGCGTGAGTTGCGAAAGCTTGCCGCTTGGTACCGAACGTTTGCCGACCGTGCCGGCAATCCGGTCATTTGGGAGGCCCGATTGATGACGGCGGAGGAATTGGAACGAGAGGCTGGTAGGTTGGAAAAAATGTCGGTCGCAGGCCTGGACCGTAGACGGCGCCGAAGGTGCGCCCCCTAATGGCCTGTAGCGCGTCGTGCCCGACGACCGCGTTACGCTGGTCATGCCGGCCATCGAAGTAGGCCAAGGGGTCTATACGTCGAACTCAATGATCCTCGCCGAGGAACTCGATGTCCGATTGACCGCGCGCCGCGATCGGCTCTCGCACATGAATGCGGCCGCGAGGAAAAGACCGATCAGAACGAAGCGAGCGGGGGTGAGGCGTTGCGGATCGCCTGCGGCGTTTGCGCAGAAGCACGCAGAAACGCACGGCGCATGCGCTCCCGGTCGCCAAAGCCGGTTTCCTTCGCGACCGCTTCGACGGGCTGCCGCCCTTGTTCCAGCATCAGCCGGGCGGCCTCCAGCCTGAGACTCTCGATCGCCTTCGCGGGCGATTGCCCGGTTTCGGCACGAAACACGCGACTGAACTGGCGCGGGCTGAGGCGCGCAGCTTCGGCAAGCAGTCCCACCGACAATGGTTCGCGAAGATTCCGCCTGGCAAAGATCAGCGCATCCTGTACACGATCGGATTTCGCATCGAGTTCCAACAAGGCCGAAAATTGTGATTGACCACCCGCGCGCCGATGAAAGACAACCAAAGTTCTTGTGACCGATTTAGTCACTTCCCTTCCAACATCTTTCTCCACCATAGCCAGCGCTAGATCGACACAGGCCGTGCACCCGGCTGACGTCCAGATCGAGCCGTCGACGATAAAGATGCGATCTTCCTCTACCTTCAACGTTGGAAAACGTGCCTGAAGATCACGTGCATAGTCCCAATGAGTTGTCACACGACAACCATCCAATAAACCAGCTTCCGCAAGGACGAGTGCCCCGGTGCACATCGATGCAACCCTTCGGGTTTTTCCTCGTGCGTTCTTCACGTATGCGAGGAGGCCCGGCGAAAAAGGTTCAACGACAAGAGTCCCGCACACGACCAGCGTGTCGAAGACAGTCTCGTCGAATGCTTCAGTTTCTACGACCAGCCCGGTAGAGGTCCGGATGGGCCCTCCGGTTTCCGATAAGAAATGCATTTCATATAGCTGCTCCTGAGCGACCGTGTTCGCGGTTTCAAAAACCGCAACCGTGCTCAGACTCAACACGTTAAAGTTCGGGAACATGATAAAGCCGATGCGTTGCATGGCAGGTCCCTTTCCCGGCGATGTCCGAAAACGGCGTATATACGACACATCAGTCGGAAGCCGGCTTTCATTGGACATTCCCCAGACGACCTCTGGGTTCGCATCATTATAACTGTGTGCTCGCTTTCGGCTAAGCCGAAAGGCGGCATCCCGGGCGCTTCCGGCGACGTCAAAATTCGATGCCTACCTCGCCGGCACCGAGACATTGACCGCGGCGGAATTGCGCGGCTACAACCTGTTCCGCGGCAAGGCGAACTGCAACACCTGCCGTCTCGGCGGTCGTACAAATACCCAGATGGTGGGGGAAGTCGACACCGGCATGGCAACAAATGTGGCGCCGTTGTTTACCGACTTCACTTACAACAACATCGGCCTTCCGATGAACCTCGCCCTTCCCTGGTACTCCGAAAATCACCCGGATCAGTTTGGTTTTACCGCCAATCCGCTCAGAGCAGGGTTCATCGACGAGGGTGTCGGGCTGTTTCTCGATGGGTACTACGGCTCGCCGCCGCCGAATTTCGACTGGATTGCGCTCAATCCGTTCTTGTCGGCAAGTTCCAGACCTCGACGCTGCACAATACCGGTCAGGTACCACCGCCGACACCGCCCAACACTGTTCCCTTTGTAAGGGCGTTCATGCACAACGGGGTATCTGTTGAGCCTGAAAGAGGTCGTGCATTTCTACAACACGCGTGACAAGTTCGCCTTCAATGTCCAGTCGGGGCACTGCCCGAGGGGGACGGTGGAAAAGGTAAACTGCTGGCCGACACCTGAGGAGCAAGACAACAAGAACATGACGACCGGCGGCCGGCTCATGAAATAGGCGTAGAGAGCCTTTACGTCCTCGTCCGTAACCGTCGTGAAGTGATCGAACGGGACGCAGGGAACAGATGGGAGCCGTCGCGGGCGACGCCTTCGTGCATCGCGCGGGCAAAGGCCGCTTCGGACCAGCGGCCGATGCCGGTCTCGGGATCGGGTGTGATGTTGGTCGAATAGACAACGCCGAACGGTGTCGCCATGCCATAGCCGCCGGCATAGGGCGCACCACCCTTGGCGGTGTGACAGCTGACGCAATATCCCGCGCCGGCGAGCGCCTCGCCCTTGGCGATCAACTCGCGCGGGAAACCCGCAGCCGCAGGCGGATCGATCGGCGCGATGCTTGTTCGCCAGGCCAGGGCGAGCAACCCCAACGCGCCAAGAACGCACAGCCTAGGAAACCGATGGCTATCCGCTTGAGCAAGCCAGCCTCCGCAGCTTCGACCCGAGGGTGCCTATTCTCGGTTTTGGCGCGACGCAGCCTCCAGCTATCAGACTTTCCGTTCGACGACGATATTCCGCTTCACCACGGATGCGGCCCTGCCGCCACTGCCGCGCCGAGCGCAAATCGAGGCGTTCGCGCTGTTCGTTCAGATGCTTGGCAACAGCTCCGGGCGATAGCGCGGGCCCCGCTCCTGTGCCGGGCCTTGGCGGCAGCCTCGGACCGGGCGCGTCCACGGCCTCTGGTACATCATCGAGGCTGCGTTTCAGGCCTCGGGCCCACGCCGGCTCGCGCCAGATCAAGGACGCCAACATGCTCGCCGGCGCCAGCGCCCCGATCGTGACCGGCACGACGTTTATCTTCGTGCGCGAGCCGTACTGCGTCTCGCGAGTCGGGCCGCAACGTGCTTGCCGGCGGGATTGCACCGGCGCCGCAGGCTGACGCCCCGGCTCCCCCCGGCCCCTTGCAGGTTAGCGGGCCGGATAGCAGTAGCCGTTATAATAGGTAAATCCGGGGCCGCAGACCTGTGGAGCCGTTAGCGCATTGGCGGTGCCGGTGAGTGTGCCGGTAGCGGTGCCGATTGCCCCGCCTACGACTGCACCGACGGGACCGCCTGTGGCATAGCCGCTCGCGGCCCCGGACTCCTCGCCGGACACCGCGCCCGACACCGGGTTCGAATACCCAGGTGCCGGGACCGGCCGGCAGACGCCGCCATATAACGCGTACCCCGGCGCACAGGGGTATTCCGCCATCGCCGCGCTCGACGTGCCCGCCATCAGAGCGGCGGCGATCGCAAAAACCTTGAACTTCGTTGGCATCGTTATCTCCTTGAAGCATGCAAAAGAGCGGCAGAGCGCCCTTACCCGAGGTGCACGCTGTATAAGCAATCGCGTTCCGCGCGTCGCGGAGCCTTACATGCGCAAATACGATGTTGTTGGCGGCAATACAGCTATGTTCCCAAATGGGCAAGGCGCCGCTGTAATCGGCTGACTGAATGGCTACGTCCACAACTTCGTGCTGAACCAACGCCCCGGCGACACCGTAAATTTTTGGCGCGCGCGCCTAATATCTGCACACTGGCCGCCTGATCGATTGTTTCACTACCGAGCCGGCTGTGCAGGTCTATACCAGCAACGGCCTGAACGGCTCGGTGGTCGGGTCATCGGGCGCGACGTATCGCCAGACCGAGGCGTTTACGCTCGAGACGCAGCATTTCTCTGACAGCCCCAACAAGCCAAATTTTCCGACCACGGAGTTGAAGCCCGGGCAGGATTTTCATTCGACGACGATATTCCGCTTCGCGTCGGATACCTCCCTGCGGCCACTGCGGCGCTGAGGATTTCAGCCTCGGGTCGCGATCAGGCGTCCTTGCGTTCCAGCCGCTCCAATGTCGCCGCCATGATCTTGTCGAAGCTCTTGCGCTTCTGTTTTGCGCTCAGTCTGGGGTCGAGAGAGAGCAGCGCATCAAACATTTCGATCAGCGGGATCGGCGTCTCGTTGCGACGCTTTAATTCGTGGAGCTCTTTTACCAGCTCGTCATCGGTCATCAGGGTTGCCTCCGATAAGGCCGACGTTCCGCGTTAGCGCGACGGGATCGCTGGTCACGTTTCCTCGCCGCCTGCCGTCTCGGCCTTCTGCGCGGCCATCTCGGTCAGGATTTGGTGTCGGATCCGTTCCACCAATTGTTCCACCACCTCCTTGTCCGCCTCGTCGAGCGGACGGGGTTCGGGCGCTGGCGAGGCGACGCCGGCCTTCTGCTCGGCATCCTTCATCATGTCGAACAGCATCTTGGTCGCGCGCAAATCGGCTGATGTCGATTTGTTGACCAGCTGATGGACGACCGCCTCGCGCTTGGTGATCTTGCGGCGTCTCCGTCGATCGTGACGAAGACCGGCTCGTTCAGCGCATCGGCCAGCAGTGCGGGCAGGTTCTTTTTGCTGCGGCCGCCGGGGTTGCCGGATTGCCCCTTGCGGAAACGGGTGTGTAACGGCGGCCGGCCGGGGCCCACCTTGTAGTCGTGCTCGTCGTCCGGCATGGGCCGTGTCCTCTCTTATGCTCGGATTCAGGCGGTCCGCTATACCAATTTCGCACTCTCTTGTCAATATAGCAAAATGAGTCTATGATAAAATGATTGATGCGAAATCGCGAAGGCGGCAGTACGTGATGCCCGAATTTTCTCTCCCTGCTCGCTCCCTCAGAGGCCGAACGGCCTCCCTCAGACCATTTCCTGAGGGCGCATGGTCCCGGCTTTCTAAGCTTTTGATTTTGCTAGTATTGTTGGCGATCGGATGGGCGATTCCCGGCGCCTACGCGATTTTTCTCCCTGCTCTCAGGGAGAAAGGGTCAGGCTGGGGGCCGCTTGCGGAGCAGGATTTTCTGTTCGCCGGAGAGCACGAGTTCGCCGTTCTGGTTGTGCACGGTGACCCTGAGCGTGACGACGCCGGTCGAGCGTTGCGGCGTCAATGCGGCTATCTCCAGCATCGGGTAGAGCGTGTCCCCGGCATAGACCGGCTTCAGAAATTTCGACGATTGCTCGACAAAGGCGATCAGCGCGTCACCGATCGCGTGGGCGAAGGTGCTGGCACCCGCCGCGGTGAAAGCCAGGATCTGGAAGCCGTGGGCGAGTGGGCCCTTGTGGCCGCGCTCGCGACAATATTCGAGGTCGTAATGGATCGGGTGATTGTCGGCGGAGATCGTCTGGAAAGCCGCGAAATGCGCCTCGGTCATCGTGCGGCTCGGAATGACGAAACGCTCGCCGACCGCGAGATCCTCGAACCAGCGAGGTTCCGCGACGCGGTGTAGGGTAGGGTCAAAGGCCTCGGTCATCGCGCCTCCATTGGTGTATTATCGGGTTGGTCGATCGGGGAGCAGGTGGTGAAACACGCCGATGTGCGCGCCCTCGAGGCGGTTAGCGATTTGATCGAGAACCTCCGGAGGCGCAGCGATCTCGTCGAGAAGCGGCTGGGGATCTTTTATACCAAGGGCCGGGCCTTTCTGCATTTTCACAAGGATCCCACCGGTCTGTTTGCCGATCTGCGTCACGGCGGCGATTGGGACCGGTTCTCGGTCAATGACCCTGACGAATGCACGAAGCTGCTCGCTGCCGTGGATCGGACACTCGCGGAGGCGAAGCGCCGGACCTGAAAGCCCAGTCTACCGCCCGCCCCACACGGCCAGGCACTGGCCGGCGGCTTGCTCGGCTCGCGCCGCGATCTCGGCCTCGGTCAAGGTGCTGAGCGGATGGTCGATAACCACCGGGGCGAGGTCGCGCATGCCGAGCGCATGGCACTGCACCTCCGCCTCGTGCAGAAACTCGGTGGTAACGATAACCGCCGTCGGCCGGCCCAATGCTTCGAGTCTGATGCCGTCATGCGTACAGCACGAAGTGCACGACCCTCAGTCGCCGATCGCCGTCAGCACGATGTCGTTGTCCGTGGCGATGGTCGCGATCAGTGCCGGGTCCGCGTCCTTGGAAAAGCTCTCCTTGCGATAGTAGTTGACTGCGGCGAAAGAGAACTCTTCCTGGAGCCTTGTGACGGTCTTGCGCAATAGCCGATTGGCGTTCCATTTAGTGTTGTCGAGCACACCCAGCCGCAGCCCGTCGAGGCCGCCTGCACGTGCGGCAAGCGCCAGCGGCTCGGTCTCGACCACGCCGCGCGGATCGAAGGCGATCGCATCATTCAGTCCGGTCATCCGAGGTCGGCCTCCTTTGATCAAGGTCAGAGATAGCAGGTGCCGTCGACGCAGATCGGCGCCTTGCGAACACCGCCTTCGTCGACAGTTTCGATACTGCGCAGCACCGGGGACGACATGTGGCCCCAGCCAGGGATGAAGGCGGAAAACCGGCCTGCCGCACCGCCGACGACAAAGAGGTGGATGTGGTCGGGGCTCGGCACGATCGGAATTCGCGCCTCCGGCTCGCGCTTGTACCATTTCGGCAGGTTGCGATTGTAGATCTTGCCGTAACGCTCGTTGAATGTAATTTCCGAGAAGAGATTGTAGGCGTGCATCGCCAGATAACTGCGCACATCGTGCCGGGTCCAGCCCTTGCCGGCTATGGTGCGGGCATGCTCCGGGCCGATGATCACCGCGCAGTGGCCGCTCGAAACCGCATTGTTGTTGGCGATCGTGCTCATCGCCGAAGCGATGCTGTCGAGAATGCCCTCGGGATCGTTTGCGACATGATTGGTCACACTGTGCGGCGGCTCGGCGGCCAGCACGAAGACTGTGGAATCTTCGGCGTCGAAGCCCTTCTCGACATGATAGGGCGCCCACGGGCTCGCCGCTTCGTTCTCGGCAACGCAATAGGTGTATTTGCCGGGATGGCCGAGGGTGCTCTTGTCGAGCTCGCCGGGCCAGCCGCCCCCGACATTGAGCAGAACCAGGCGCAGCGCGCGCCCGATCGTCGCGTTGGCGCGGTTACCCGAGCCGAACGCATTGCAGTCGCCGTTCATCCCGATTTCGCGCGCGATCGGTCCGTTGACGATCAACAGCGGTGCCGCCATGTGCGTCGTCGCCTGGACCCCGTTCAGGTTGAAGGCGTCAGCGGTCAGCGCCAGCATCGCGGCGCGCAGGACGGGAGCATATTCGGGCTTGCAGCCGGCCATGACCATGTTGATCGCAAGCACCTCGCGCGACAGGCTGCCGCGCCGCGGCGGCACCTTGCATTCGACGAAACGGGGGTCGCCGCCCAGCGCCTCGACAACGGCGTCGACCCGCGCTCTGGTCGGCGGCACCACCGGAAGCCCGTCGGTCCAGCCCTGCTCGAAATACCATTCGACGAGGTCCGTCCCCTCCGGCATCCGAACGACATTTGCTTCCAGCGCTTCGGCTGACGTCACCGCCCGCGTATGCTGTGCCATGCCCTTCCCCTGTCAACCGGCCATCGATTTCTGCCCGATCCAAAAGCGGTTCAGCAGTTGCGTCGCCCTTCCCGGCCGTTGCTGTCCGGCGAGCCGTGCACGCGCTTCCTGATACGGCCCGACATGGCGCAGGCGGCCCGGCACCCACGGGTACAATCGCCGAAGGAGGGCGAGCGTCCGCTCCGTTTTGCGGTGCTCGAATTCGCCATAAGGCAGTCCAAACTCCTCGCGTAGCCGCGACGGCAAAAGTCGGGTGGTCAGGGCTCGATACCAAGACGGTATCGGCAGCCGGGTTCCGGCACCGGAGAGAACCGCTCCAGCGATGCCGCGTGCCGCGTCGGTCACCGTCAGCACATTCGATCGGCCCATCTTTTCGTTGCCGTCGGCAAAAGCCGCCCAGCTTTGCGGCAAGGCATCCTGCGGAATTCCAAAGAACCCGGCGAACAGCCGGGCTTCGGTCCAATAACGCTCCCGTTCTTCGGCGGAGAGCGGCGGGCACACGAGCTGGTAAGCGACGAGCGCGGTGTCCATCAATGTGGCGTGGACCCAGCACAGCGCCGCGACATCGTTGGCCTCGTAGCGGGAGCCCGCAGCAAAGGGCCCGGTCGCCTCCGCCAACGTCCCGCTGACGCGGCGGTGGCGCTGGTGTAGCCGCCGAGCGGCGGCCAACGCTTGCTCTGTCGTGCCGAACACAATCGTGAACATGGCGTTGAAGGTACGGTGAAACCGGCCGATCGGGTCGGCCAGGACGGGCGAGTGCCGTGCGATGGCGGTGGCGATCCAGGGGTGGGCAAGCTGGAGCAGCAACGCGCGGCCAGCACCGAGAAAGATCGCCGCTTCCTTGTCGATACGCCACATCATCGAGCTCGGGCCGAACGCACCCGCAGAGCTCTCGGCTGCGGCGTTGCGAATGATCGCGAGCTCGCGCTCCAGATCGGCTTCGCCGACGACCCAGGACCGGATGGAGGTGACGATCGACTCACTAGCCATTCGCAACTCGAACGACGATCAATGAGCCATCAGAACCGGCACCTCGGCGCCGCGGAGCACGTGCAGGGTAAAGCCGCCAAAGATCCATTCGCGCAAGCGGCTCCGGCCGTAGCCACCCATGACGAGCAGTGCCGCGTGCTCGGCGGCAGCGGACAACAGGATCTCCGGTCCGCTTCTATCACCCGCCGGCTGGAGATGACGAACCGATACCGGAACGCCATGCCAGCGCAGACCGGCCATCAGGCGATCCGCCTCTTCTTCGGGTGCGCGTCGATCCTCGCCGACGGTCAGGATGACGATCTGTTTGGCGATCTGCAGAAACGGCGACGCCGCGGTGAGTGCCCGGGCGGCTTGTGGCGTCGCCTTCCAGGCAATGGCAACGGTTTCCGGGAGAGCGGTCACGGGCGCCGCGGGCGGTATCAGGAGCGGGCGGCCGCTGTCGATCAGCGCCCCCTCGATGGTGTCCAACGAAACACCCTCATCCTCTCCCGTGCGCCCGATGACCAAGAGGTCGACGGTGCGTCCATGCTCCGCGACCCAGTAGGGTTCGTCGCCGATTTCCCGCAGCCACTGCGCCGATGGACCCTGCGGACCGGGCGGCGTATCCCAGAGCGCCAACCCCTCCCGCTCGCAAAAGCCTTGGAACGACTGTTTCGCCTTTTCCTCGCGTTGGCTTACTTCCTCTTCCAGCCGATTGATCAGACCGCCGACCATCGCGGCGCCGCCACCATCCGCGGCCATGGCGACCGCCGTCGCCGCCGCATCCGGGCGCACATGCAGGAACTCGAGATGGGCGGCGAACGCGCGGGCGACGGTCAGAGCCGAGGCGAATACCGCGCTATCCCTGTCGCTGCCGGTCGCCGGAACGAGTATGGTCTTTATCATCGGGTCTCCTGGGGTTGATCGGAATCGATCTCGATCACCGGCAATCGGCATTGATCGAGATCAACGGCGCACCCCTCCGGAGGTTACAAGGAGTGAACCCCGATGGCGAGATTCCAAACCCTCGACGACATCGATGTCCGCGGCAAGCAGGTGCTGCTGCGCGCCGATCTGAACGTTCCGGTCAAGAACGGCGTCGTCACCGACGCCACCCGGATCGAGCGGCTAGCCCCGACGATCGAGGCGCTGATCGAGAAGGGCGCCAAGGTGATCGTGATGTCGCATTTCGGCCGTCCGCAGGGCCGACCGGATCCGGCCTATTCTCTGCGGCCGCTGGTTGCGCCACTCAGCAAGGCAATCGGCGGCCGAGAGGTCGCTTTCGCCGGAGACTGCATCGGCGAAGAAGCGAAACGGGTTGTTGCGGCACTTCGGCCGGGGCAGGTCGCACTCCTCGAAAATCTCCGCTTCCACAAAGGTGAGGAGGCGAATTCGCCAGATTTTGCGCGGGCCTTGGCCGAACTCGGCGACGTCTATGTCGACGACGCGTTCTCGGCTGCGCATCGCGCGCACGCCTCGATCGCGGCCTTGGCGCACTTGCTGCCGGCCGCCGCCGGCAAATTGATGGAGGCCGAGCTCGGCGCGCTCGCGGCCGCTCTCGAAACTCCGGTGCGGCCGGTTCTGGTGCTGGTCGGCGGCGCCAAGGTGTCGACCAAGCTCGATCTTCTGAGGTTTATCATTGGCAGGGTGGATTGCCTGGCGATCGGCGGGGCGATGGCCAACACCTTATTGTCCGCCGAGGGAACCGAGGTCGGCCGCTCGCTGTGCGAGCGCGACATGGCGGATAACGCGCGCCGGCTTCTGGCACTCGCGCGCGAGCGCAAGTGCCGCGTTATCCTTCCTGAAGACGCTGTCGTCGCCCCCGATCTCGCGACTGGGACCGCGGCCTACACGGTCGCGATTGATGCGGTCCCGACCGATATGATGATCCTCGATATCGGCCCGAGGACGGTCGCCCGCGTTGCCACGGCACTCGAAGAGGCGAGAACACTCGTCTGGAACGGCCCGCTCGGCGCCTTCGAGACCCCACCCTTCGACCAGGGCACAGCGGCGGTGGCGAGAAAGGTCGCCGAGCTCACCCGAGCCGGCAAGCTGCTCAGCGTCGCCGGCGGCGGCGACACGGTGGCAGCCCTCGCCGCAGCTGGGACGACCGACCAGCTGTCCTACGTCTCGACCGCGGGCGGTGCCTTTCTCGAGTGGCTGGAAGGCCGCGAACTGCCCGGCGTCGCGGCACTCGTCGCGGCCGCTCAAACCGCCTCGACCGGAGACGTGGCATGAACGCCTCGGACGTCATGACCCGCGAAATCTTGTCGGTCGGGCCGGACACGACGGTTGCAGAAGCCATTCGGACGATGCTCGACAACCGCATCAGTGGTCTGCCGGTGATCGACGGGGCGGGGCGACTGGTCGGGGTTCTGACCGAGGGCGATTTGTTGCGCCGCGGCGAGACGGGAACCGAGCGGCAGCGCCCGCGTTGGCTGGAGATTCTTATGGGCCCCGGGCGGTTGGCGGGGGAGTACGTTCGAACCCACGGGCGCAAGGTCGACGGCATCATGACGCGCGACGTCGTCAGCGTAACCCCGGACACGCCACTCAAGGAAGTCGTGGAACTGATGGAACGCCGCCGCATCAAGCGGGTGCCGGTGCTCGACGGCGATGTGCTGGTCGGCATCCTCAGCCGCGCCGACCTGCTGCGCGCGCTCCTCGGGGCGCTCGAAGAAAAGCCGGCTCCGACAACCAGCGACGAGGAGATTCGCGAGCGCATCCTCGCCGAGTTGGCGAGGACTGCTTGGGTGCCGCGCGATGGCGTCACGATCACGGTCAAGAACGGGGTCGTCGATCTCAACGGCGTGATCCTCGACGAGAAGGAACGCGGGGCGCTGCGCGTCGCCGCCGAGAATGTGCCGGGGGTCAGAGCCGTCGAGGATCACCTCGTCTGGGTCGAGCCGGTATCCGGCACCGTCATTGACGCTCCGCGGGAGGCGCGAGCCAACGAGGAGCCGACAGCAGGGGAAGGGCGACCACCCCGCTGAAAGCATGCGTATTCGCCGCTTTCCCGTCGTCTTCTGTCTATTGACGCTGCTGGCGAGCGCCGCTCCAGCGCGCGCCGAGCAGCAGTGGCTGACGCTCCCGCCGACGCCGAGCCTGCCGAAACCGGCGCAGAGCGGCTATGCCCCGGTAAACGGCATCCGCATCTGGTACGCCACCTTCGGCCGGGGCGAGCCGGTGCTGCTGTTGCACGGCGGGCTCGCCAATTCGAATTATTGGGGCAATCAGGTCCCGGCATTGGCCAGAAATTATCGAGTCATCGTCATGGACAGTCGCGGCCACGGGCGCAGCACGCATGACAAGCGGCCCTACGGCTACGATCTGATGGCGTCGGACGTTCTCGGGCTGATGGACTTCCTGAAGCTGCCCAAGGCTGCGATCGTCGGCTGGAGCGATGGGGCGATCCTGGGTCTCGACATCGCCATCCATCACCCCGAGAGGCTGACCAAGCTCTTTGCCTTCGCCGCCAACTCCGACCCGAGCGGGGTGGCCGACATCGCTCAGAGCCCGGTGTTCAACGCCTATATCGCGCGAGCCGAAAAGGAATATGAAGCGCTGTCGCCGACGCCGGACCGGTACAAATCCTTCTTCGACCAGATCAGCAAAATGTGGGAGACCGAGCCCCATTTCACCGCGGAACAGCTGCGCGGCATCACCGTGCCGACCTGGATCGTCGACGCCGACCACGACGAGGCGATCAAGCGCGAGAACACCGAGCTCATGGCGAGCGAAATCCCCAATGCCGGGTTGCTATTGCAGCCGCAGGTCAGCCATTTCTCGTTTTTGCAAGACCCTCGGCAATTTACCAGCGACGTGCTGCACTTCATGGAGCACCTCAAGGGGCAGTAACCCGCTATCGCCGCAGCCCTCCGCTGAGCGGGTGGCGCCGCCTCTCCCGTTCCCTGCCGCGCGGGAAAAACCCGGGAAAAAATTTTTCGGGACTCCCCCCATGCCGAAAAACCGCGTGCGATCATAGACTTGGGTCATGACAACCGCAAAAATCGAAGGCCTGGCAGGGAACCGGCAGGGAAGCCCGAAAATCGTCGGATCGCCGTTCGGCATCGCGTTGCCATTGCCAACATACCAATTCATTAATTGACAATTTCTCACGGACCTGCTATATGGGGCGGAACTTTCCGGCGGCAAGAGGGCGGCGGTGTCGCCCGCGCCGCGCGGGCTGAACAGGATGGCAGGAGCCCCCCCAATGTCCACGAGCAAGAGGTCCGCGAACAAGACGTCCGAGAACAAGCGCGATTACGAGGTCGGCCGCGGCAAGCCGCCGGTGCACAGCCGATTCAAGAAAGGCCAGTCCGGCAACCCGCGCGGACCGCGCCCGAAAAACTTGCCGGCGTTGCTGGTCGACGCGCTCAACGAGAAGGTGGTCGTGACCATCGACGGAGAGCGCAAAGAGATCACCAAGCGCGAGGCGGTCGCCACTCAGCTGGTCAACAAATCGACCGGCGCCGATTTGCGCGCGACCAAGATGCTGATCGACACGCTGAAGGACGCCGAGAAAAAGGCCGGTGCGGCGCCGCCTCCCGAGCCCGCTCCGTTCACCGCGGCGGATGAGGAGGTGATGGCCACCTTCATCGCCAGGCTGCGGCAATCCTGGGAGGAGGAGCTTCAGCAGAAAACCACGGAGAACGCCGGGCCGCTCGAACGATGATGGCCGCCGACAAGTTCACACCGAGCGCCTACGACACATTGCTGCGGCGCGATTTTGTCAGCTTCGCGCAGCGTTGCTTCCGCGAGCTGAGCCCGCGGACCCAATTCGCAATGAACTGGCATATCGAGATCATCGCCGCGAAATTGATGGCGTTGCGCGCGGGCCAAATCCGCCGGCTGATCATCAACATGCCGCCGCGTTATCTGAAGTCGCTGTTGGCCTCGGTTGCCTTTCCGGCCTGGTGTCTCGGGCATGATCCGGCGGCGCAGATCCTCTGCGTCAGCTATGCGCAGGAGCTCGCCGACAAATTGTCGCGCGACTGCCGGCGGATCCTATTGAGCGACTGGTACTGGCGGATCTTCCCGACGCGGTTGTCGCCCGAGCGGCAGGCGGTGCCGGAGTTCGAGACGACCGCGCAGGGCTGCCGGCTCGCGACCTCGGTCGGCGGCGTGCTGACCGGGCGGGGTGCCGACTTGATCATCATCGACGATCCGCTGAAGCCAGAGGAGGCCTTGTCGCAAACCCAGCGGCGGGCGGCCAACGAGTGGTTCGACCATACCCTCTACAGTCGCCTCAACGACAAGCAACAGGGTGCCATCGTGTTGATCATGCACCGGCTGCACGAGGACGATCTCGTCGGCCACGTGCTGGCGCAGGAACCCTGGGAGGTTGTGCGCTTTCCGGCGATCGCCGAGGACGACGAGACGCAGATCGTCGATACGGTCTGGGGACCCAAACTGCTGACCCGGCATCAGGGCGAGGCATTGCATCCGGCGCGCGAGCCGGTCCCGATGCTCGAGCATCTCCGCCATATGATCGGCGAGTACAATTTTGCCGGCCAGTACCAGCAGGCCCCCACGCCATTGGGCGGCGGCCTGGTCAAGGCGGCCTGGTTCAAGCACTACGCGGCGAGCGCGCTGCCGCCGCAATTCGACCGCATCGTGCAGAGCTGGGACACCGCCAACAAGGCGACCGAGCTCAGTGATTTCAGCGTCTGCACGACCTGGGGCATTGCCGGCAAGGACCTTTATCTGATCGACCTGTTACGCCGGCGCATGGAATACCCCGAGCTGAAGCGCGAAGTGCGCGCGCAATACGAGCGGTTTAGGCCCAATGTCGTGCTGATCGAGGACAAGGCCTCGGGCACGCAGCTGATCCAGGAGCTGATCGCCGAGGGCCTCTACGCAGTCACCCGCTATCGGCCGCAAACCGACAAGGTCATGCGCATGCACGCGCAGACCGCGATGATCGAGAACGGTTTCGTCCATGTGCCCGACACGGCGCCGTGGCTGGCACCCTATCTGCACGAGCTGACGATCTTCCCGCACGGCAAGCACGACGACCAGGTCGATTCGACCGCGCAGCTGCTGGACTGGTACAAGCAAGGCAGCGGCCCCAGCTCCAACGCGGGGATCTTCGAACTTTACCGGCAGCGCGCTGAGGAAGCGCGCGGGCAGCAGGCCCAGCGTGAGCGTCGGGTCCGTCTGCGCGTCCCTGCCGGCATCGGTCGGATGAACATGCTCCACCTGAACGTCGCAGCCGACGGCACAGTCGAGATGTTGGAGAGCGAGGCCGAATCGTTCCTGCGGGCGGGGTGGGTCAGGGTCGAGGCCGGCAAACCGCCGGGTTAGGAATTCGTTTCGTCCGTTGATCGCAGGCCGGCAATCAAATGGGAGATCACCGCTTTCCGCTTGACGGCCACTGCCTCGTTCTCCAAGTTTACTCGCGGAACGAGAGTCGATGCACATTTGTTGATGTTCGAAGGCGAGGTTGGCCCGCCCGGTTCATCCCGACAAGGACATAGAGGCTGCCGTGAGCTTCGCAGAGGCCAAGGGTTGTCGGTATGTCCCATCGAGCGGACACGCGTGGGGGCGTCTCTTTTGCCCCGGCGGTCAGCCAGGAGATTGCAAGCTCTCCGTGTGGTCCACACCGCGGAACGCGCGTTCGCGCACCCTCGCGACATCCGCCGCGAGAGTGAACGCGTGCCCTCATCAAAGAGCGCTCCATGAGCTACGCCTTCACCTTGGAGGTGTCGGGGATCGACACCGGACGAGAAAATTACGAGGACGCGCTCTACGAAGCGGGATGCGATGACGCGCTAATTGCGGTGGTCAACGGTACGATGTTTATGGATTTTCACAGAGACGGATTGTCGTTCCAAGATGCCGTCAAATCTGCGTCCCACGACGTCGAGCTTGCAGGGGGCAAGGTAGTCAGGGTCGTGTCGACCCCGGATTGGCTCGACTAACAGATCCACCGGCGCGCCTTACCGAAGATCTGCGCGTCGACTGCCGGCGGATCGTCGCCAGCGACTGGTACCGGCGGATCTTCCCGACGCGCCTTTCGCCCGAGCGGCGGGCGGTGCCGGAGTTCGAGACGACGGCGTAGGGCTGCCGGCCCGCGACCTCGGTCGGATGGCTTCCGCATTCGAGGATCTCAAAGCGCTCCACCACATGCAGCCGGCCAAGCTCGACGCGCTCTTCGCCTCGCTCCAACAGCGCGCTTTTCTTGGAGATTTATAGGTAGCAATTGCTGAGTGGTAACCTATATGGCACCATATGATCGAGGTCGTCGAATACCTCGATCGATTGGGCCGAAGCCCGTTCGCCGAGTGGTTCGGCCGCCTTGATGGAGGAGCAGCCGCCATTGTCGCGGTCGCGCTCTCCTGGCTCGCGGACGGCAACACCTCCAATAGTCGCGGCGATCCGGGAGGGCGCAGCCGAGGTGAAGATCGACCGCGGTCCGGGTTACCGGATTTATTTCGGGTGGGATGGCCGAACCCTGGTCGTGTTGCTCGGCGGTGGCACAAAGCGACGGCAGCAGCGGGACCTCACTGCGGCACTCGCGGTGTGGCGCGATTACAAGGAGCGCAAACCCGTTGGGCGGCCCGGCCGGCCGTGGAGGGGATAAAGGAATGCCGCTCACTCGCAGCTTCAAGGATACGCTCCGGGCGCGCGCGGCCGCCGACCTGGCATTTCGACAGGCGCTGTTGCAGGAAGCGGTTCAGGCATTGCTCGAAGGCGACGCGCAAACCGGCCGCGCCGTGCTGCGCGACTATATCAACGCCACGGTCGGGTTCGAGAGGCTCGCCGAAATGACCGGCACGCCGGTCAAAAGCCTGATGCGCATGTTCGGCCCGCGGGGCAACCCGCAGGCACGGCATCTGCTCGCCGTCTTCGATGCCGTTCAGCGCGCTACGGGTGTCAGGCTCGAGGTCCGGGCCACGGGCAAGGCCGCTTGAGGAGGGCGCGCAACCGTCGCCGCATCGGCGCGCACGAGCTGGGGGCGTCGCCGGTAAGGACCTTAATCTGATCGACCCGCTGCGCCGGCGCATGGAATACCCCGAGCTGAAGCGCGAAGTGCGCGCGCAATACGAGCGGGTCAGGCCCAATGTCGTATTGATCGGGGACAAGACCTCGGGCACACAGCTGATCCAGGAGCTGATCGCCGAGGGCCTCTACGCCGTCACCCGCTACCGGCCGCAAACCGACAAGGTCATGCGCATGCACGCGCAGACCGCGATGATCGAAAACGGCTTTGTTTATCTGCCCGACACGGCACCATGGCTGGCACCCTATCTGCACGAGCTGACGATCTTCCCGCACGGCAAGCACGACGACCAGGTCGATTCGACCGCGCAGCTGCTCGACTGGTACAAGCAAGGCAGCGGCCCCAGCTCCAACGCGGGGATCTTCGAACTCTACCGAATGCAGGCCGAACAAGCGCGCGGACAGCAGGCCCAGCGTAAGCGTCGGGTCCGTTTGCGCGTTCCTCCCGGCGTCGGCCGGATGAACATGCTCCTTCTGAACGTCGGGGCCGACGGCACGGTCGAGATGTTGGAGAGCGAAGCCGAGTCGTTCTTGCGGACGGGCTGGGAGAGGGTCGATGCCGGCGGTTTGCCGGACTAAAGGCGACAGTTCCATCTGCTTCAGCGAGCGAGCGGCCCAATCGGCGACGGGCAGCCAAACAAGGCTCCTCGATCACTTTTCGCGGGCGCAGCGCCGAGTCCAGTTGTGCGCAGGATCCGGGAGCGAGTTTTCTGAAGGTTGAGGAGCGACTTAGCGGACGTTTGGGGATGATGGTGGACCCTTTAAATGGCGCAGAGGGAGTCCGCTCAATTCATGCGATAAGCCGTTGAAGTTATTGTGGTCCAGCCGCCACTAGCTCATACGTACCATAAACCCTCTCGCAACCCTGATCAGGGGTCCGGCCGTCGCCGATTACTTAAAGACCGCTTGCGCCCATCCTGGCAACCACACTCGCGCATCGCCTACCATGAGCCGGCATTGCTGGCCGTCGGCCAGAAGCGTTCCAGATGGCCGAGGTTGCCGTGTCGCGGCAGATGCTCGCGGAGAATCCTGATGCTCATCGCCCGGTTGCGGGCGCCGCCCGCTCCGGCATGAGGAGCGCTGGGGGTCAAATGCGCGACAGGCGACGGGAGGAATGTGCCTCGATGAGGGCAAAGCACGGGTTGCAGCTCCACGCGGCGAGCAACCCGACGATTTGGCTGCAAACGGGGACGGCTGCGATCGAATTTTCGTTGCGCGCCGCCCTGATGAACCGGAAGATCACACCCCACGCACCCGGAAATCCGGGGAATGTCGGATTAATCGGCTTGCAAGCAGGTCTCTACCGATGTCGACCGTTCCCACCAGGAAGAACGCGGTCCTGAAAGGTCGGTTGGGATGGGTCGCGACGGCGATCGTTGGCCTCGCCCTCATCGCAGAAAGCCATCTCGTCCAGGCCGCTGACGCGCTCTCGATCGCCGATTTCGTCGGGCATTTCCGCGGCGAGGCGCTAGTTCAGGCCGGCGATCGCTTCTTCATCCAGCAGCTGCGCGACGCCGAGGTGGACCTGCGTACCGAAGCCGACGGCTTCCGCCTCAGCTGGACGACGGTCATCCACTACGACGAAGGCGATAAGACGAAGGTGCGCCAACGCAACGCCGAGATGCGGTTCGTCCCGGGCCCGAGGGCCAACCAGTTCCGCGGTCTCGAGCCGCTCGAGCCCTTCGCCGAGAGACCTGGCGCGTGGGCGTATATTGATCGCAACACCCTCGTTGTTCATGTTCTAAGCATTCTGACCGATGGCAATTATGAGTTACAGACCTACGAGCGCTCGCTCTCAGGAAACACCATGACATTACATTTCTCCCGGGTGTTCCCCGGACGGCCTGAATTGGTCGTCTCCGGCCAGTTGACTCGGCAGCCGGAGTGACGACGCCTGTACTTGTGATCCGGTTCACATCAGCGACGACACGAAGCGGCATAAACTGTGCAAGGTGTCGGTAACGAAAACCTACTCAGCCGTTACGAGAAGGAGGGCGGCCATTGTCCACGATATTCGTGCTAATTGTGCTGCAGCTGATCGGTGAGAGCATCGTCCAGGTGAGCGGCCTTCCGGTGCCGGGGGCGATCATCGGGCTCATCTTGCTATATGCGATCTTGATGTTGCGAGGCCAAATTCCCGACGAGATGTCCCGAACTTCAGGCTTCCTGTTGCAGAATCTTGGCGTGCTGTTCGTGCCGGCCGGCGTTGGGGTCATTGCCTACCTGCCGATGATAGCCACCCAATGGTGGATCATCCTGCTCGTCCTACTTGTGTCGGTCTGCGCGACGATCGCCATTACTGGGTTGGTCGTGACGAGGCTATCACCGCGCGGCATCGAGGCTGTTGAGGCGGTCGCCCGCCCATGAGCGCTGATGGCCTCGTCAACGGGCTTGAGTTTCTCGCGGCCACGCCACTGCTCTGGTTGAGCCTGACGCTCGGTGTCTATCTCGCCGCCGTGCTGGTCAACGAGCGTTGCAACAAGATGCCGCTGCTCAACCCCACCCTGCTGGCAATCGCCTCTATTGTGGTGGTCCTGACTGCCACTGGCACATCGTACAAACGGTATTTCGATGGTGCGCAGTTCATCCATTTCCTGCTTGGACCGGCGATCGTCGCCATGGCCGTACCGCTATATCGCCACACTGAGATCATCCGGAAATCCGCCGTTGCGCTGTTCGGAGCGCTCGGAATCGGAAGCCTGACCGCGATCCTCTCCAGCGTGTTGGTCGTGCGCAGTCTCGGCGGCGGCCGCGAGCTGTGGCTGTCGATGGCGCCAAAATCAGCCACCGCGGCGATCTCGATGGCAATCTCCGGGCGGATCGGCGGTATCCCTGCTTTGACCGCGGTGCTGACGATCTCGACCGGGATTATGGGCGCTTGCCTCGCGGGCTACATATTGCGGCTCGCTGGCGTCAAGGAATGGCACGCTCGCGGTTTTGCGATGGGCCTGTCGAGCCACGGCATAGCCACCGCTCGCGCCTTTCAGGAGAATGAGGTAGCCGGAACCTTCGCCGGCCTCGCGATGGCGCTGAACGGCGTCGCGACTGCGGCGCTCGTGCCGTTGATCATCAAGCTGCTCGACCGCATTGGTTAGAGATCGCGAGGTGACCGCCCCCGAGGCGTTCGCGCCAATGGGCCGCGTAGGCTGCCGCGACTTCTGACGACGAGACAAGGTTGAGGTCTTCGGAGTTCGCCGCGGCGCCGCGCGTCCCAATTCATGGAGCCCCTCAGTGTAACGGCGCCGTCGATTACCATCGTCTTGCCGTGCGCGACCCGCGCCCGATCATCGATCCAGATTGGCACGCCCGCCGCGGCCAGCGGCTCGATCCCGCTCGCGCCCTCGCAAGGCGTGGTCTTGTCCGCGATCAGGCGCACGTCAACGCCGCGGTCCTTGGCGCGAACCAGCGCCTCGACGATCCCCGAGCGGGTGGTCAGGCCATAGGCGCCGACGAGGATCTCCCGCTCAGCGTTCTCGATCGCGCGGACCGCGAAGGCGGCGCAGTCTTCCTCGGGGGCGAAACAAACCGCGATAGCGGCGCCCGAGACCACCGTCGAGACCGGCAACGCAGGGGGCGACGCGGCGAGTGCCAGCGATAGAGCGGCGGAGAAAACGCAAAAGTTATGCTATATAAAAGCTAACTCTCTCTTAGCGTGACCATCAAATCGGCGAGACTGCTCACGCTGCTCTCGGCTCCGGGGCGTCTGTAGGGCTCTCTGCGAGCCGGCCGGTTCGCTGGAGCCGGGTCAATACTTACTAGGTCCGAGCCTGACCGTACGGGTAGAGGTAGCGATCGCTAGGTCTTGTGCCCAGGGACATCTAGTAAAAATCGGAAAGGTCGAGTATTTTCGAGGATCTTCGGTAGGAGGTGGGTGACGATAGACGTCCGTGCGTTTCAACACCATTTGGCAAAGCTATTTCCTGACTTGCCGCGACTTCAAAAACGCTTGTCATATTACACCTTATCCGACTTTGACAGAACCGCGCGGACGCGGCAGAAACACAACATCTAGACGGTGTTGCGGCGCAATGGCTTAACCGCTTTAAGCCTTGCCCAGCCGCGAATCGACCTGGCGCAGGCTCGGGGCCACGATGCACCTTCGACCTGTTCGGCATCGTCAAGCGGGATTGTGGACGCCAAGGCGAAGTTTCGATCCTTGGCAGAACCGTGGGCCGACACCGGCACCAGCACCGGGCGCTTGATGCTCGCCGTACTCGACGGGCTTACCGATGTTGAGCGTGATCTGATCCGCACCCGCGCCGCCGAAGGCCGGAGCCGCGCCAAGGCCCGAGGAAAGCTATGGGCCGACACCAACAGAAAGAGGCCACCCGACGGCGCGTGCAGGGTGCTACGCTCGACGAACTCGCCCGCAGCTATGATGTCGGGATAGTCCACCATCCCGCCGCGTGACGGCAGGCGCACATGAGCGGTAAACTCGGGGCGCCGAATAATGGTCAGCTCGTGTGTACTCCTATTTGACGCGTGTGGCCCAGCAATGCGCAGAAGGTGGGTACAGCCATTCGTGCTGATGTGCGTCGTTAGCTTCGGCAGCATGACGCTCGCCCAGACCCCCGATGAAGAGCGGTGTCAGGATCCCGATCCTGACGTAAAGATCAGCGGCTGTACTGCGGTAATTCAGTCGGGCCAAGAGACGCAGGGAAATCTTGCCGTGGCCTTCAACAATCGCGGCGTAGCCTACGACCGCAAGGGCGAGCACGACCGCGCGATTCAGGACTTCGACGAGGCCATTCGGCTCGATCCGAATTACGCTCAAGCCTTCAACAATCGCGGCAGTGCCTATGACGATAAGGGCGAACACGACCGCGCGATTCAGGACTACAACAAAGCCATTCGGCTCGATTCGAATTACGCTCAGGCCTTCAACAATCGCGGCTTTGCCTATGACGCCAAGGGCGAGCACGACCGCGCGATTCAGGACTACAACGAAGCCATCCGGCTCGATCCGAATCACGCTGAACCCTTCAACAATCGCGGCAGTGCCTATGACGGCAAGGGCGAGCACGACCGCGCGATTCAGGACTACAACAAAGCCATCCGGCTCGATCCGGATTACGCTGCAGCCTTCTACAATCGCGGCAGTGCCTACAACCGCAAGGGCGAGCACGACCGCGCGATTCAGGACTACAACGAAGCCATTCGGCTCGATCCGAATCACGCTCAAGTTTTCAACAATCGCGGCTTTGCCTATGACGGCAAGGGCGAGCACGACCGCGCGATTCAGGACTACAACGAGGCCATTCGGCTCGATCCGAATTTCGCTGAAGCCTTCAACAATCGCGGCATTGTCTACAATGGCAAGGGCGACCAGGACCGCGCGATTCGGGACTTCGACGAGGCCATCCGGCTCGATCCGAATTACGCTCCAGCCTTCAATAATCGCGGCAGTGCCTATAACGACAAGGGCGAGCACGACCGCGCGATTCGGGACTTCGACGAGGCCATCCGGCTCGATCCGAATTACGCTGCAGCCTTCAACAATCGCGGCGTAGCCTACTACCGCAAGGGCGATCACCACCGGGCGATTCACGACTTCGACGAGACCATCCGGCTCGATCCGAATTTCGCTGAAGCCTTCAACAATCGCGGCATCTCATTCGGTGATCTAGGGCAAAAGGCTCGGGCTGCCGCAGACTTCGCCAAGGCCAGATTATTGAACCCGAGTTTGCCGCCACCGCCGAAATAATCGAGAATTTCATTTTCCCCTAATCACGGTTCTGCACCAGTTTCCATAAGGTCTGATGTGCGACTCTTTTTTTGTGACGGCGCGGCAGCGCTAAGCGCGGTCGGCTGCTCCCCTAGCTTTTCTCTCCCAATGGCCGGTCCTCCGGCGACTTGTAGCCGGACAGACCCTTCTCCGAGAGGAAACCCGACGTAGCTCCGGCGACGCTGACGGGCACACGCTCAACTTGGTGCGCGGGGAAAACAAACAGCACGCGGGCGGGTTCGTCGTAGCGGTTCAGGAAGCCATGCGCGGTCCCGGCCGGAGCCAGCACAGTATGGCCGGGGCCAATTGTCATTCGCTCGCGGCCAAGGAGGGCGTCCAGCCTCCCTTCCTGGACGATGACGGCCACTTCGGTGTGCGGGTTGACAGATCGTGGTATTCGAGCATTTGGCGCTACGATCACCTCTTCAATGTGGAGAGATTGGCTCCCGTGAGCCGCTCCCACCAGGACGCAGGTCTCCAACCCCGGGACAGCGCCAGCCGTTTTCGTCAAATCCTGCTTGTCGATGATCGGCACCTCTCCTCCTTTTGGTGCAGGGCTGTCCGGGGAAGTTCCGGCTTCAAGCATACCGTGTCCACACTCCGTGCTGGACAAGGCGAAGTCGTCTTGCGCGGGCTCGTCCCGCGTATCCACGGCTTCGTTGCAGGCGTCAAAGGCGTGGATGCCCACGGATCTAGTCCGTGGGCTGAAGGCCCACGGGTCAAGTCCCGCCAAGACGAAGGCGGACGTGGCGATCTTCCACTTTTTGCCGGCGCAAAACTTTCCCGGGACACCCCTACCTTGGGCATCGCCAAAAACGCCGGAGGAGCCCCGGAAGCCGGTGCTCCTCCGCTGCCGCGTCTACCGCCGGTTACTTGTTCACCATGTCATAGCTGCGCAGGAACTTGCCGGGTGTGGCATGGGTGCATTCGCTCTCCTCAAACGTAATCGCCCCATTGACGATGGTATAGCGGATGCCTTTGGCCTTTTGGATCAGGCGACGCTCGCCTCCCGGGAAGTCGGCGGCATAGACCGGGTTGTCGTATAGAAAGCCGAGCTTCTCCTGCTCGTAGACGATGATGTCGGCGGCGTAACCCTCCCTCAGGATACCCCGATCGGTGAACCCGGCGATCCAGGCCGGCAGGCCGCTGATCTTGTAGTGCGCCTTCTCCAAGCTCATGACTTGGCGGTCGCGAGTCCACGTTGCCAGCAAATTGACCGGCCAGGTGCCCAAGGTCAGGTAGCGGACATGGGCCCCGCCGTCCGAGACGCAGGGGTGGATGTAGGGATGATTGAGGATCTCCGCGACCGCGTTGGGATCCGTGCCATTGGTCGGATCGGTGGAGAATTCCGTCCGCAAATCTTCGTCGATGGCCAGATCGAGCATGGCGTCCATCGGATGCTTGCCGGTCGCCTCGGCCAGCTCGGCGATGGTTAGCCCCTCATATTGGAAATTCCTCGGCTGCCGGACCTCGACGACGCGCATCTTTGCCCAGTTCGCCGTCACGTCGGCAGTGCCTCCGGTACCGGCCCAGGCGCCGACGTCCCGCCGCATGCGATCGCGCACCCCGGGCTTGTTCAGCTTGGCCATGCGTTCTTCCGGGGTTCCGACAAACGGGTCTATCCAGCTGGGCATCGCGTCAAACCCGTTGTACTCGGCGAGTTCGAATACCGGCGACGGCGGGTTCGAGGCCGTCTGGGCGTACATCCACGCACCTTCCGCGTTCGCTCGCTCGAGAAAGGCGAGCTGCTCCTTGTAGCGCCCCGGAGCCGCCTCGCTCTGACTGACCGCCCCCCATTGGAGGGGGCGTCCGCTGGCCAAGCACATCTCGATCAGGAAATCCTCTCGGCCTTTCCCAGGCGCGTCGCCTTCGACCGGATCCATCTGAATGCCGGAACCCGTCGACATCTCCCCGCCGAGCAGATCGGGTTCGCCCGGCGGCAGGGGCCGCTCGGCCGCACCACGTGTCCACCCGATGCTGCCGACGCCAAACTCCGACAGCACCTGCGCCAGAGCCAGGTACTCCTCGTTTGACGCCACCTGACTGGGGATAAAGCGGCCGTCGTCGGGACGGTTGATCAATGTCTTCATCGACGACCAGCCAAAGGCGCCGGCCTTCATGGCTTCACGCACGAGGTCCTGCATCTGGCGGGTTTCCGCGTCGCTCGCATGCACACGCTCTCGCGAAGCGTCCATGCCCATCACATAGAGCCGCAGCGGGTTGAAGGGCACCAAGGCACCGACGTTGACGCCCAACGGATGCTTGGCCAGGCTGTCCATCCACTGCGGAAACGTCTCCCAGTCCCAGCGCAGACCCTGTTCCATCGTGCTGAGCGGGATCGCCTCGATCCGGGTCAGCAGGCGCATCGCGGCCTCTTGATCCTTTGGCTTACACGGGGCAAAGCCAAAGCCGCACTGGCCGATCGCCACCGAGGTCACGCCGTGCCAGCCCGACATCGTCGCGTAGGGGTCCCAGTTCAGCTGCAGGTCGTAATGGTTGTGCAGGTCGATGGCCCCGGGGGCGACGATGCATCCCGTGGCGTCGACCTCCTTCTTCGCCGTCGCCTTGATATGGCCGCTGATCATGGCGATCTTTCCTTGCTTGATCGCCACATCGCCTCGATAGGCAGGTATGCCGCCCGTCCCATCTACAATCGTGCCGTTGCGGATTATCAGATCATACTCGGCCATGTTCTCTTCCTCCTGACTTGCAGTTGAGGGATTACTCGCTCACCACAAAGAAGGTTCGCCGGTTTGACGCAGCCTAGAACCATCTCCCGAGGTTGTCACCGATATTCCCCAAAAAGTCAGTGGATGTCTCTAACGCTCAGAGGCACTCGGATGCTTCGATGCCGCGTCTCCTTCCTTCGTTTTCCCGGCGCAGGCCGGGACCCATTTCCGCCTTGGGCACCGGCCCCCTGTTCTCTGCCAGGGGCAGGCTTCGCCGGTGTGACAGAATTTGATGGTGGCAGCATTGATTGCCGCATTATCGCCCGAACTGGCCGTAATCGGCGACCATATCATTGGCCAGATTGAAGTCGACGCTTCGGCCACCGCATTGCGAGGTGCGAAGCTGAGCCAGTCCCCATTGTCTCGTCTGGTAGTAGGCGTGGTATTCCGGCCAAGCGGTCGGAGCGGCGAGCCAGCACAATTCGGCGAGCCCGGTGGTCAGGAGCATGTTGCAGACCAGCCCGCTGCCATAGACACCTATCCGGTAGCCGAATCCGGCCAGTCTGTCCTCCAGTTCCCGAAAGTAGGCAACGACGCTCGCCAGCTCATAGGGGGTATTCCACGCGCCATCGACCCCGAAATATATCGCGCTGCCTCGCGGCTGCGAGTTTTCGGCGGCAAGGGCGAGCGATCGCTCGGCGTCCTGGCGCCCGCGCAGCGCCGTGAACGAGGCAAACTGGTTGTTATGGTGCTGAAAAACGACGGCGGTTTGGAAGCCGTTGGCTGAGATTTGGTCACGTTCGCCCCTCCGCAGGGTCTTCCCGGGAAGGGTTTCGTCTTCATGATCGTAGTACCGGATGATCGTCCTGATCCCGATCCCCCGCATCCTGTTCAAGAAGCTCTGATCGACAGGTGCGGATAAATCGACCGCTCCGACCCTTGTGTCGCTCGGGCAATACTCCCCCGCCTGCGCAGCGGGTGCCCAAACAGTTAGGCTCGCGAGCAATAAACATAGGAGTTTGGCCGCATTTGCGGCCCAAGGTGTGGCGGTTCGCACTGGAAGGTCCCCCCAAACGTGCTCGCGACCGCTTAAAGCACACGATGATCGGCTGAATCAATAGAGTGTCAACTTAAGAGCACTTGTGGTCCCTACATGGTTTCACACGCGCCAAACAGGATCAGCGCCGAAGTGCCGCCACGGTGCGTTTCATAAAGCCATCCATCGCCGCCGGATCGGTCCAGCGCAGCACCGCGACGATGTCGTCCTCCGGGTCGATCCAGGTCAAATTGCCGCCGGCGCCGCGGGCATAGTAACTCGCGGCCGGGGCGCTCGGATAAAGGTGGCGGCCGGTGTTGAGCCACCACAGATAGCCGTATTGCGGGTTGAGTGGACAGGGTTCGAGCATCCGCTCGATACACGCTGTCGAGAGGATGCGGTGTCGTCCCCAGATCCCGCGACGGAGCAGCATCAGACCGATCCGCGCCTGGTCGCGCGCATGGATAAAGACGCCGCCGCCCCAATGGCTGCCGCCCGGTACGGATTGCAGGCGGCGGTCGTCAATCTCGACCCAAGAATTGCGATAACCGGCCCATTCCCAATCGGCTGAGGCGCCGATCCGGTCCATGACCAGCTCGCGAAACACCTCCGGTAACGGACGGCCCCACAGCCGCAACAGCGCAAGGCTCAGGCGGTTCACTCGGACATCGTTGTATTCCCAGAACCCGCCCGGCGGATGGAGATCGCGGTGGGTTCCCTTCGCCGCCACGCTCGGCCTTCCGGCGACGCTACGGTTGCGGTCGACGAGATCCGGCTTCTCCCACAGCACGCCCTCCCATTCCGAGGTTTGCTGGAGCAGATGATGCCAGGTGATCGCGTTGTTGTGCGGCGGGTTAAAGCCGCCGTCCTCGACCGTTGCGCATACCGGTTCATCGGGATCGCCGATCAGTCCGTGATCCCAGGCGAGACCGGCGAGGATCGCGAGATAGCTCTTGGCGACGCTGAACGTCATGTCGGCCCGCATCGTGTCACCCCATTCGGCGACGATCCGGCCGCCGCGCAGCACGAGGCCATTTGGCGCTCCGCGCGGCCGCACCGGCCCTAGGGTTTCGTTCCACGGTGGGCATTCCTGAAAGTCTCCGGTGACCATGACAGCAAGATCACGCTCCCATGGCGTTTCGCACTCGCAAGCGTCCCGCGCGGCGGCGGCGATAGCCTCGGCATCGAGTCCGGCCGCTCCGGGGGCGATGGTCGCCCAATCTGCCGGATGCGGCGGCGGAAAATAACTCATCAATCATTCCTCTCAACGGCCGGGCTTGAATCTACCGGCTTGTTTGACAACCTCGTGACTAGCCGATGCAGGCGGCGGAAATACCTGCTAGGATAGGCGTCAGTCAGTCGTCCGGGGTCGTCGTTATGGGTTCGTTCAGCTTGATGCATTGGATGGTGGTCCTGGCCATTATCCTGATCCTTTTCGGCGCCGGGAAACTGCCCCGGGTGATGGGCGATTTCGCCAAAGGCATCAAGGCCTTCAAGGCGGGTATGAAGGAAGAGGACGAGGCCGAGACACCGCCGCCGGCGCAAGTATCGCCGCCCGGCGCGGCCGCGAGCACAGCAGCCGCTGCGGGTGCCGCCGACCGTCCGCGCGAGCACGTCTAAACCCTGCTCATCGGGTGTCCGCCGCCGCAGGGATGGGCCTGCTGCGGCCGATCCCCAACCACCGCATTGAGATTCGCGTCAGCCCGGTGCGAGGTCGCGGGGTCTTCGCGCGCACGGCGATCGTGTCCGGGACACTGATCGAGGCAGCTCCCGTCATTGTAATCCCTATCGCCGATTGTCCAGCCCTCGACCGGACGATCATTCACGACTACTATTTTCACTGGGACGGCGATCCCGAGGGCGAGGGACGCGGCGCCCTTGGGCTCGGTCTCGTCACTTTGTGCAACCACGCGAGCCGCCCTAATGCGCGGGTCGAACGCAATTTCGCCCGGCAGACCCTCGATTTGATTGCCTCAGCCCCGATCGGACCGAGCGAGGAGGTGACGATCGATTACCGCTGCACGCTGTGGTTCGAGCCTTGCGAATAGTCCCGGGTCCTGTTCCCTAAAACTCGTAGGCGTCGATGATCATCGGCTCGTTGCGGGCGGCGCCGGCCCATTCCTGCATCGCCGGGAGCGCCATAATCTTCTCGCAATAGGCGTCCGCTTCGCGTTCGAGATCGATCCTGTAAGTGCGAAAGCGCGTCACGACCGGCGCATAGGTCGCATCGGCGATGCTGAAATGCCCGAACAGGAAATCGCCCTTGCCTTCGCCAAAGCGCTTGCGGCAATCGCGCCAGATGGCCATGACCCGGTTGATCTCGGCCTGAACCTCCGGGGTGACGCCGCGGTTGGGAAAGCTCGAACGAATGTTCATCGGCAGATGTTTGCGCAACGCTTGAAACCCGGAATGCAGCTCGGCGCAGACCGAACGGGCGACCGCGCGGGCGTCGTGGTCCCGCGGCCAGAGGTGGAATGTCGGAAAGGATTCGGCGAGATATTCGCAGATCGCGAGACTGTCCCACACCACTAGATCGCCGTGCCTCAGCGCCGGGACGGTTCCCGAAGGCGAATATTTCATAATCGTCGACTTGCTCGTCGCCTCATAGAGCGGGATGACGATTTCGTCGAACGGCACCCCCGTCTGCTTCAGCACGAGCCAGGGCCGAAGCGACCAGGACGAGTAGTTCTTGTTCCCGAGATAGATCGTAAAATCGGCCATATGGCGCCTGTCTCAAGCGAAGAGAGATTAAATGTGGCGACAATCAGGCCGTCACGCAACAGCCGCCCGGGTCGGAGCGGCTCGGAACCCGACGCACGGTTCCTCTTTGCAAGCCAGCGAGGCGGCGGCATTCTGCGGCGCAGCAACCGGGCTCCAAGGGTATCGAGATGGCATTTTCGCTGATTGACGACACCGCCGGCGCGATCCCCGTCGCCGCTCTGACCAAGGACCGGCTCCCCGCCTGGCTCGCCGAGGCGCCGGAGCGTGAGCGCAACTGGCTGACCGCGATCGGCTTTTCCGCCGAGCAGGGGAAGCTCGCGATGGTCCCCGCCGACAACGGCCGGCTCGCTCGGGTGGTGGTTGGGCTCGGCGAAGGGAGCGACCCCGGTGCCGGGATGTGGGCATTGGCCGGGCTGCCGGACGCGCTCCCGGAAGGGAGCTACCGGCTCGAGACCGCGCCCGACGGCGCCGACCCGACGCGACTGGCTCTCGGCTGGGCGCTCGCGACTTATGCCTTCACTCGCTACCGCGTGAAGAAGGCCGCGGCCACGGCACTCGTCTGGCCCGACGGTGTCGATCGCGGTCGCGTCGAGCGGCTCGCCCGCGCGGTCTTCCTCGCCCGTGACCTCGCCAACACGCCCGCGGGCGACCTCGGACCGGCCGAGCTCGCGGCCGAGGCCGTGCGCGTCGCCAAAGCCGGCGGAGCCCGGCATCGGGTCACTGTCGGCGACGAATTGCTCGCCGAGAATTATCCGACGATCCATGCCGTCGGCCGGGCGGCCGCGCAGCCGCCGCGTCTCGTCGACATCCTCTGGGGCGAGGCGGCGGCGCCCAAGGTGACCTTGGTCGGCAAGGGTGTGTGCTTCGACACCGGCGGCCTCGATCTCAAGACCGCCTCGGGCATGCGGCTGATGAAGAAGGACATGGCGGGGGCGGCGATCGTCCTCGGCCTCGCCCAGGCGATCATGGACGCGAACCTACCAGTGCGCTTGCGCGTGCTGCTGCCGCTCGTCGAGAATGCCGTCGCCGGCAATGCGGTGCATCCGATGGACATCGTGCGCACCCGCAAAGGGCTGACCGTCGAGATCGGCAACACCGATGCCGAAGGCCGGCTGATCCTGTGCGACGCGCTGGCCGAAGCAGCGACCGAAAAGCCCGCATTGCTCGTTGACATGGCGACATTGACGGGGGCGGCGCGGGTGGCGCTCGGCCCGGAGCTGGCGGCGCTCTTCTGCAACAATGAGGGGCTGGCTCAAGGACTGCTCGAGGCCGCCCTGACGGAGGAAGACCCGATGTGGCGGATGCCGCTGTGGCGTCCCTACCGAAAGATGATCGACAGCAAGATCGCCGACCTCAACAACGTCTCTGAATCGCCGCATGCCGGTGCGGTCACCGCGGCACTTTATCTGCAGGAATTTGTCGAGCCCGACATCCCCTGGGCGCATCTCGACGTGATGGCATGGAACCCGCAGAGCCGGCCCGGCCGCCCCGAAGGTGCGGAGGCCACCGCGCTGCGCGCGCTCTACGCGCACATCGCCCAAAGGTTCGGTTAGGAGAAACCCTTGTCGGACCCCTATACCCGGCTGTTGACGCGGTAAAAGGGCCTGTCGAGCATGTTCTCGTGCCAGGTGCCGTACCACGCCTGGACATAGGGCTTGATCCTGGCGAGGAGGTCAGCGCGCGCCCGCTGTTCCGGGGTCAGGCCCTTGGCGCAGAACCGGCGTACCTCGCGATAGAGGGCGTCGACGTCGATCGTCTGTGGCCGGTGGTCCTCGACCACGATCCTGCCGCCAACGACGACTGTCGCGACATCGGCGCCCATCGCGCGTTCGACAAAGGCCTCGGCAATGTCGAAATCCGGGTCGATCCAAGGGTCGCGCGTCACCCGGTCGAGATCGACGAGGATCGCGTCGCCCTTCATGCCGGGCAGCAGCGCGCCGCCCTCGCCCGCAAAACCTGCCGCCTTGGCGCCGTTCAATGTTGCGATTTCCAGCGCCTCATAGGCACTAAGCGTCGGTGTTGTCAGCTCAAAGCTGTGCAGGCGATGCACCTTGTGCATCATCCGCAGCTCCATGACCGCGTCCTCGTCGTCGTTGATTGTCTTGTCGTCGAGCCCCATCGCGACATTGACCCCCGCCGCGCGCAACGGCATGACCGGCGTGATGCCGTTGCGCATGTGAAAGTTGCAGCTCGGATGGCTGGTGACCGAGACCTGCCGGCGGCCCATCAGCTCGATTTCGCCCTCGGTGACGTGAATGGCGTGGCCGTAGGCGACATTGCTTTCCACGAGGCCGAGATCGTCGAGCCAGAACACCGTCGGCTTGCCGTGCCGGCGTAAGCCATAGGCCTTCTGCACCGGCGATTGGAGCAGGTGCATATGGATCATGACACCGCCCAGCGCCTCCGATTTGGCGCGCACCCGACGCAGAAACCCCGCGCTTGCACCGTGTGCCCAGCACGGCGCCAGCAGGATCCGCGTGTCGGCGTTGTTGTAAGTCTCGTAAAGCTCGTCGAACAGGCGGAAGTAGTCGTCGGCGAATGCCTCCTTGTCAAAATAGACGAACGGGCGCGCCGCCTCCTGCAGAGGCGGCGGCAAGGTCGCGACGAATTCCTCCCCGCCCATCGCGAGCTTGCTCTCGTCGCGCACGCCCGGCGAGAAGGCCAGCCTAATGCCGGTCGAGAGATAAGTCTTGATCGCGGCGTGGGCGCGCCTCGCACCCTCGGGACCGTCGTCGTCGAAGCCGTTGTGGTGCAGCAAGGTACAACCGCTGCGCAGGTGGCGCAGCGCGCAGAGTGAGGCGGTCAGCTCGGGCGGCAGGATCGGCATATACGCCCAGTCGAAGAGGGCATTTTCGAGAAAATCGTTGCGCACCCCTTTCTGGATCGGCGAGAGGCCTCGCCCGTGGCTATGGGCATCGACCAGACCGGGCAGCAAGAGCTGGCTGCCGTCGCCGATCACCCGCGCTCCGGGGTATTTCGGCGCCAGCGCGGCGAAAGGTCCGGTCTCGACGACCGAGCTGCCGGTGATAGCGACGGCCCCACCCGATATTACGCCGGTGTGGTCCAGTCGCGGATCGGTGATCGCATACGCGCCGCGCATGATGATCGTTTCAACCATGGTCTTGTCTCTGCATCAGAGGCGCGAAGGTCTTTTAGGGCTTTCCGAATGTAGCAATCCGGTCAATATCGCAAACGAACAGCACGCGCTTCTCGTCGATCTTCGGATCGCGCAGGCCGTAAGGCGGCGGATTGCCGGTGTATTTGGTCCAGATTCGGTCGAGCTGTCGGGTGACGTATTCGCCTCCGGGCTCCCACTCGCGGAGTTCGTTCGCCACCGTGTGCTTGATCTGAACCCAGTGATAGGCATTATCGGGATTGACCAGCAGGCTGGTCATTCGGGGGTTTTTGCGTATCCATTCGCATTTTGGGCGATGCGAAGCGGTGTTGACCAAGATCTTGCCGTCCTCGTAGTCGAACCACATCGGGGTCAGGCTGGGCCGACCATCTGGACCGATGATGCCAAGCGTCTGGGTGATCGGCCGGTCGAGCAGCTGCCGATAGATCGGATCGAGGTCGTTTGGCTCGCCGCCCGCTTGCGCTCGCCGATCGCGAACTGGCCTTCTTGCAGACCGTTAGCGACGTGCCGGAAATTGGCAATAATGAAGGGCATGCATTCACCTCGCGGAGCAACTGACGTACTCTACCTCGACGTACTTCACGATGTCTGAGGATATCATCATGGCGAGACTCCATCCCATCACGAGCAAGGATCAGGTCGCTGCTGAGCACCGTGCGATTTTCGATTCCATCGTCCAGAGCCGCGGCGCGGTTCAGGGGCCGTTCACGATGTTCCTCCACTCTCCCGAACTAGCCGGCCGCCTCGCGCATCTCGGCGCCTTTGTCCGCTTCGAGGGCTCGCTCGACATGCGAGTGCGGGTGCTCGCTGCAATGACGGTCGCCCGTGAGTTCGAAGCAGTCTATGTCTGGGGAGCGCAGACGGGTGGCGCCCGGCGCCTCGGCGTACCGGAGGCGACGATCGCGGCAATCCGCGAGAACCACTCGCGCGGCATTCCGCCGGAGGACGCCGAGATCGTCGAATTCACCCGGCAACTGCTGCGCAAACATCGCATTGACGAGGCGAGTACGAAGGCGCTGCAGGGGCGCCTCGGCAATGACGGGTTCATCCAGCTGACCGGAGCCATCGGCTACTACAGCATGCTGGCCATGACGGTGAACGCTTGCGAGCTGGAAGCGGGTCCGAACGCCGAGGTGCTCAAGGTCTGAGGGCGGTGACCCGCCGGACTACTCGGGCATCATCGGGGCCACTGCGTTAGGCCCCGCGAAAAACTCGAAATGCACGGTCTCCGGCGGCCAATGGGCCGATGCCGCCGCGGCCGCCGCCATCATCCCGGCCGGGCCGCAATAGTATAGGTGGGTGCCAGCCCGGCACTCGCGCAACGTCGCGGCGATGTCGAGCCCCTTCGCCGGATCGCCGCCGTCGTGGTGGAATTGCACGCGGCCCTGTGCGGCGAGCACCGCAAGATCGTCGAGAAACGCGGTCTCCTCGGGCGATCGCGTGCAGTAATGCACGTGGAACTCGGCGCGCCGGTGACGCAACTCCGCGATCATTGCCATGATCGGTGTGATGCCGATGCCGCCGGCGATCAGAAGGTGGCGCTCGGCCTCTGGTGCGAGCGGAAAGTTGTTGCGCGGCATCGACCCCTCGACGACGTCGCCGACCCGGATTTCCTCGTGCACTTGGGAGGAGGCGCGCCCTTCGCGCAGCACGGCAATGCAATAGTGCCCGCGTTCGGCCGGGTCGTTCCACAGGGAGAAATCCCGCACGAGCTCCTCACCCAATCTCACCGAAATGTGTGCCCCGGCTCCGAAGGGCGGCAGATCGTGCCCGGCCAGATCGACGAGTTCATAGCCGTTGATCCTCGCGGCAAGATAGGTGATCGAGCGGATGCGAAGCAGCATGTCGAGGCTCGAAGGGTGGCGAGATCAACCTACCGCATCAACTTTCTCCCGGCGAGCACCGCCTGGAAACCACGGCATCTCTCTGCGATGATGCCGGAATGATCAAGACGCTGTCGTTTGCCGGCACTACCCTCGATTTGGTCGAACGCGGCCAGGGCCGGCCGCTGTTGTTTCTGCATGCCGGCGAGGGGCTGGCGCCGGAGCGGCCGTGGCTCGACCTCCTCGCCCGCCGTTACCGGGTAATTGCGCCTTGGCATCCGGGTTGGGGCAATTCGGCGCTACTCGACGGCATGGGTGTAGTTGACGACCTCGCCTATCTCTACCTCGATCTTGCGGCCGAGCTCCGGCTGGACGATGCGGTGCTGGTCGGCGCCTGCTTTGGCGGCTGGGTCGCGGCGGAGATCATGGTGCGTTCGACCGCGCGCTTCTCCCGCCTGGTCCTGGTCGATCCCCTCGGCGTCAAATTTGTCGGCCGAGACGAGCGCGACATTACCGATATGCACGCGCTGTCCCGCGCCGAATATCTGAAGCTCGCCTGGGCCGACCCGGCCCAAGGCGAGGTCGATTTCACCGCACTGCCGGACAACGAACTCGCCGCCATCGTGCGTGGTCGCGAGGCTTTCGCCCTCTACGGCTGGAAGCCCTACATGCACAACCCGCGGCTCAAGCGCTGGCTGCACCGGATCGACCGGCCGACCTTGCTGCTGTGGGGAGCCGAAGACCGGATCGTCACCCCGGTTTATGGCGAGAGCTGGCGCCGTGCGATCCCGAATGCCCGCCTCGAACTGATCGCCGGTGCCGGCCACTCCCCGCATTGGGAGCAACCCGAGGCTTTTGTCGACAGGCTCGCCGCCTTTGTCGAGGGCAACCGATAACAGGAGGGCGCTATGCGCGTCTGGTATTTCTCGGAGATGGCCTACCACCCGGCTTGGGAGGAAGGGCTGCAGCGCGGCTCGCTGCGGGTCGTGTTGCCCAACAGCAATTACGATCCGCAGATCGGCCACCAATTGCTGAACCGCTACCTCGACGAATTCGCGCTGTGCGACGAGGTCGGTCTCGACATCATGGTCAACGAGCACCACAGCACCTCGACCTGCCTGACCATTTCGGTGCCGATGGCATTGGCGATCATCGCCCGCGAGACGAAGCGCTCGCGGTTGTTGTCGCTCGGCACGCCAATCGCCAATCGGCCCGACCCGGTGCGCGTCGCCGAGGAGATGGCGTGGCTCGACGTATTGTCGGGCGGCAGGCTGGAGATGGGCCTCGTCAAGGGCGCGCCTTACGAGATCGCGCCGGCAAACAGCAACCCGGCCAATCTGATGCGACGCTATTGGGAGGCGCACGATCTGATCTTGAAGGCGATGTCGACGCGCGACGGCCCGTTCAGCTGGGAGGGCGAGTTCTTCCACTACCGCAACGTCAATATCTGGCCGCGGCCGTTGCAGCAGCCGACCCCGCCGGTATGGATGACCGGGGTCAGCGTCGACACGGGGCGCATGGCCGCCGAGCGTGGGCATGTCGTCGGCACCCTGCTGTCGGGCCACGTTGCGGGGCCGCTATTCGCGGCCTATCGCCAGCGCGCTCAGGAGCTCGGGTGGACCGCCGGTCCTGACCGCTTGGCCTACGCCGCGGTGGTCGGCGTCGGCGCTACACGTGAGGAAGGGCGCCGCCGCGCCAACCTCGCCGCCGACTATGTGCGCACATCACCGGTTGTGGCCGAGCCGTTCACCAACCCGCCCGGCTACAACTCGCTTGGCGCCAATGTCGCGATGCTCAAAGCCGGCGGCAAGCGCACCGGCTTCGTGCGCGACCGTCATGGCAACTTGGTCGATCACTTCACCGCGACGCTCGACCAGCTAATGGAAAGCGCTACCTGCTTTGCCGGCACCCCCGACGATGTCTATGCGCAGATCAAGGATCTCAACGATCGCCTCGGCGGGTTCGGCCACCTGCTGTTCTTCGGCCAAGGCGGGTTTCTGGACCACGCGGACACGGTCGCCAACATCACCCTCTTCGCCAAGGAGGTCCTGCCGCGCCTGCGCGAGCTCAATCCGGAGCCGAAGAGGGCCGCCGTCGCCGCCGCAGAATAGTCGGCCGGCATGGCTCTCGAAGAGTACCGGCGTAAACGCGATTTCCGGAAAACCCCGGAACCGGCGGGTAAATCTGCTTCGCGCAAGAAGGCCGCAGCACCGCTCGCCTTTGTCATCCAGGAGCACAAGGCGCGCCGGCTACACTATGATTTTCGTCTTGAGCTCGATGGGGTGCTGAAGAGCTGGGCGGTGCCGAAGGGCCCGAGCCTGGACCCCGGCGAGAAGCGGCTCGCCGTCGAGGTCGAGGACCATCCGCTCGACTATGGCGGCTTCGAGGGCGTGATACCCGAAGGGCAATACGGCGGCGGCACGGTGCTGCTGTGGGACCGAGGCAGCTGGATCCCGGCCGACCCCGACCCGGCAGCGGCCCATGCCAAGGGCATGCTCAAATTCGAGCTGCGCGGCGAGAAATTGCACGGCAACTGGGCGCTCGTTCGGATGGGCGGCAAGGCCGCCCGCGAACGACGCCCGAATTGGCTGCTGATCAAGGAGCGCGACGACGCAGCACTGCCGCAGAGCGGCGACGCCGTCGTCGCGGACAACCCGCTCAGCGTCGAGACCGGCCGCTCGCTCGACATGATCGCCCAGGACCGCGACCGGGTGTGGGACTCCCAAAAGGGCGAGGCGACCGCTGCGCGGCGGTTGGACCGGATCCCTGGTGCCCGCAAGGGCCCGATGCCCGCCGGTTTCAAGCCGCAGCTCGCGACGTTGGCGACTGCGGCGCCGGTCGGCACCGAATGGCTGCACGAAATCAAATACGACGGCTATCGCCTGTTCGCCCGCATCGAGCACGGCAAGGTCCGGTTGATCACCCGCAACGGGCTCGACTGGACCACCAAATTTCCCGAGCTTGCACATGCCTTCGGGCAGCTCCCGGTCGACACGGCGCTGATCGACGGCGAGCTCGTCTGTCTCGCCTCGGACGGGACGACGAGCTTTTCCGATTTGCAGGACGCGATCGCGAGCGGCAAGACTGGGGCGCTCAATTTCTTCGCCTTCGACCTTGTACATCACGACGGCTGGGATCTCACTGGCGCTTCGCTCGAAGACCGCAAGGCTGCACTCGGCGAGATCATTCCGCCGCAGGCGGCGGGGATTTTGCGCTACAGCGACCATCAGGTCGGCCAAGGCCCGGCGGTTCTTCGCCAGGCAAGCAGCCTCGGCCTCGAAGGCATCGTCTCGAAGCGCCGCGAAGCGCCCTACCGCCCCGGACGTGGTGCCGGCTGGCTCAAGGTCAAATGCCGCAATCGCGAGGAAGTCGTCGTCGTCGGCTTCACCGACCCCGAAGGCAGACGGGAGGGCTTTGGCGCCCTTCTCGCCGGCTATTATGATCCGACGGGAACATTGCGGTATGCGGGTCGCGTTGGCACCGGCTTCAGCGCGGCGCGTCTCGCCGATCTGCGCCAACGGCTCGACTCTTTCGTCATCAAGGACCCTCCCGTTGTGCTGCCCAAGGATGCTCCGCGCAAGGGCGTCCGTTGGGTTCGGCCGGAGCTCGTCGCCGAGGTCGAATTCGCCGGCTGGACCGCCGACGCTATCCTCCGCCACGCCTCCTTCCAGGGGTTGCGCGAGGACAAGAGCCCGAAAGAGGTCGTCTATGACCCCTCATCCCCAAACGGCGGGCCGATGACAAAACCCGCTCTGCCCGGGCCTGCCGACGCCGGGGTTTCCAAACCCGCGCGGGACGGCAGCGTGATGTTCGAGGGGGTGCGGCTAACCCACCCAGATCGCGTCCTCTATCCCGCGGACGGTCTCACCAAGCTCGATCTCGCGCGCTACTACAGGGCGGTAGCCGACCGGGCGCTGCCTAATCTCGCGCATCGGCCGCTGACCCTGGTTCGCTGCCCCGGCGGCCAGGGCAAGCCGTGCTTCTATCAGAAGCATCTCGGCAAGGGTGCCCCCGACGCGATCGGCCATGTCGACATCACGGAGGACGGGGAGACCGTGGCCTATCCCGTCATCGAAGATCTGGCCGGACTCATCGGGCTGGTGCAGATGAACGTGATCGAGCTCCATCCCTCGGGGGCCACGGCCGAACAGCTCGACACCCCCGACCGGATCACCTTCGATCTCGACCCGGACGAGGGCTTGCCGTGGCCACGGGTGACCGAGGCGGCGATCGAGATACGCGAGGCGCTGCTGGCGATCGGCCTGCAGAGCTTTGTCAAGACGACCGGCGGCAAGGGCTTGCACGTCGTCGTGCCGCTCCTCCCCAAGCTCGGCTGGGACGAGGCCAAGGCCTTCACCAAATGGGTCGCGGACCGGTTCGTCGCACAATCCCCCGAGAGGTTCACCGCGAACCAAGCCAAGCGGGCGCGGCGTGGCCGCATCTATATCGACTATCTGCGCAACAGCCGCGGCGCCACCGCGATCGGCGCCTATTCGCCGCGGGCGCGGCCGGGCGCCCCGGTATCGACGCCGCTGTTCTGGGAAGAGGTCGAGAAGGGGGTGCGTCCCGAGGGCTTCACGGTTGCGACCGTGCCGCAGCGCCTGGCGGCACTCGATGCCGATCCGTGGGCCGAGATCGGCAAGCTTCGCCAGTCGATTGGCGCCGCGGTGCGGCGGCGAATGGGAGGTTGATCGCGGCCGTAGCGGCCGGGAACGATCTGCGGTATGGATTCGTTAAACTTTGCCCGGTCGATACGACGGAACAGGAGGTCGACATGCCCCGAGCTAGCTGGAACGGGTTTCTGCGCCTGTCTCTCGTGACCTGTCCGGTCTACCTGGTCCCGGCGACGACCGAGGCGAAACGCGTCCGGTTCAACCAGCTGAACGCCGAGACCGGAAATCGCGTGGCGCAACAGCTCGTCGATTCCAAGACTGGCGACCCCGTCGACCGCGATCAGATCGTCAAGGGGTACGAGTACGAGCGCGGGCGCTATGTCACGATCACCGACGACGAGCTGAAGGACCTGCAGATCGAATCGTCCAAGATCATCGATCTCGAACGCTTCATCGACCGCGACGCGGTCGATCCGATCTATCTCGACGCGCCCTATTACGTCCATCCCGACGGCCAGATCGCGGCCGAGACGTTCCGGGTCATCGGCGAGGCGATGGCCAAGACGAACAAGGTCGGGCTCGGGCACGTCACGCTCTCGAGCCGCGAACGGCTGGTGCTGGTCGAGCCGCGCGACGGTGGCCTAGTGATGTCGACGGTCCGGTCTGTCGACGAAGTCCGCCCGCCCGAATTCGGCGCCAAACCGAAAGGCGAGGCCGACCCCGACATGGTGGCGATCGCCGAGACGATCATCGAGCGCCGCTTGGGCGCGTTCGATCCGGAGACGTTCCGCGACCGCTATCAGGACGCGCTGCGCGAACTGGTCGAGGCCAAGACCAAAGGGCTGGAGCGCGCACCCCGCGAGGTCGCCGAGCCGCCCAAGGTCATCAATCTGATGGACGCGCTGAAGCGCAGCCTCGCGCAGGAGGCCGCGGTGGAGCCGAAGCAAGCGACCGCGAGCAGACCGGCGCGCCCGAAGACCGCTCCCGACCGCCGCCAGGCCCCGCTGCTGCTGCCGGTGTCGGGTGGCCGCAAAAAGAAGGAAACCGCAACGGCCGAGCCGGTGGCTGAGGCGGTGCCGAAAGGGCGAAAAAGAGCGGGGTAGCGCCCCCTCCCGTTCCCTGCCGCTCCGGGAAACTCAGGGAAAAATTTTTTCTGGGCTCACCCCTGTACCAAAAATCCGCTCTAATCAATAGCTTCACCGCGATTTTCCGGTCGAATCGAAGGCGCGGCAGGGAAACGGCAGGGAAGTCCAAAAACCGCGGGATCGCCATCGCCGTAATTGCTATAATTGTAATTCAATCATTGGCATTTTCGTATGGTTGGGTGATGTGGGGCGGAACTTCGCTTTGGCAAGCGGGCGGCAGGTGTCGCCCGCGCAGCGCGGGGTGACGAGGATGGCGGGAGCCTCTTGTCGAGAACAAGCGCGATTACGAGGTTGGCCGCGGCAAGCCGCCGGTGCACAGCCGTTTCAAAAAGGGCCAGTCGGGCAACCCGGGGTCACGCGCGAAAAACTTGCCCCCCTCTGATCGACACGCTCGACGAGTAGGCGGTCGTGGCTGCCGACGGACGGCGGCTAGATGTGAGGTGGTCGTCGCTCAATCCGTCGACAAATCGGACGGCGCTGGTCTGCGCGCGACAAGATGCCGCCGGCCTAGAATTCCGTCCCTTAGCGTGCCGGCCCCGGACAGCGACAGTAGATCGCGTTGCGGTCTTCCCTCTCCTGCGCCACCGTGGCGAAGGTCAGCGCGCCGCTCGGTCCCGCCACGGCGATCGCATTGAGTGCGAAACGGCCGATCACCTCGCCCTGCGGCAGCGTTTCGCCCATCGTCGCGACCGGCTTGATATTGCCCGCGGCCCCTGCGAAGGCGGCAAGCGGTCCCGGCCCGTCATCGAGGGCGGCGATGAATGCCGTCACCCCGCCCGGGCCCACTGTCGGCCAGGGACCGAACCCCGCATAGCGGCCGCCACCCGGCGCCGGCGCTCCCTCGACGGCGATCTCAGCCAGACCCTCGGGCCCGGTCCGGAGTACCGCCTCGCGTGTGATCCCGTCCTTGCCGAGATAGGCGCCGAACGCGATCCCGTCCTCATCGTCGATCGCCACCCGCTCGGAGAAGCGCAGGATCATCGCCCCACTCGGCGCCCGGTCACCAGATCCGACCAGCAGACGCAGATCGCGCGCACCGGCAACGAAAATGCCTCCGAGCGAGGGACCCTTGAAGATCGCGGCCGGAAAAGCGATGACGCCGATATTGTTCAGCGCCGGCTCGCCGATCTTGTCCATCGTGCCGCCGATGCGCAGCAGCCGCTCGCCTTCCGCCACCACCCGCTGCAGCCGCCGGCCGTTCCAGAAATACAGCACATCGAGCAGGTCGCGTTCGCGCCGCACATTTGCAACGAAAGCCAGCTCGTCATTGTCGTTCAGCGCCGGCGCGTCGAACCCCACCAGGACGCCGAGAGGCACGCCCGGAGCGTCGTCGCCGGCAAGCGCGATCGCCTGCAGCCCGTCCGCCCCGGCGAGGAACACCCCCTCGGTCGCACGCCCGCCGGCGACCTGCGCGCCAAACGCCACATGCCCGGCGCTGTTCAGCGCCGGCTGCGGATGCGCCCCGAACCCCGCGAGCGTGCCGCCCCCCGGCAAGTTGTCCCCGAACGCTGCCACCTTCGTCGCATGCCCCCCTTCGGCGAGAAAGATGCCCTCGCGAGCCGGCGCGTGCAGCACGGTCGCATAGAAGGCGACCTGACCGCGCGCGTTGACCGGTGCCACAATCGGCTGCGAAGCGACGTCGAACCGATCGAAGCGACCGCCGCCGGGCGCCGCCACACCAGACCGGACAACGGCGCGCAAAGGACCGCCCTTGGATATTGGTTCGGCGGTCGGTAGCGCTGCCACCCGAGCCGATGGCTGCGCCGGCGCCGTTGACGGCGTGGACGGTGCCACCCACAAGACGGCAGCCCACAAACCCGCCACCGCCACACACGCAACCAGCAGGCGCCGCCACGCCGCTACCAGCAACATCGCTCAGTTGGCCAGCATGCCGGCCTTCAGGGTAGATACGTCATGGCGCAGCATCTCGATGTAGCTGTCCGCATCGTCACCGGCAGGGGAAAGCGAATCACCATAGAGCGTGCCGCCGATCACCGCACCGGTTTCGCCGGCAATGCGCTGCATGGCCCGCGGATCGGTGATGCTGTCCAGGAACAGCGCCTTGACGTGTTCGGCCCGGATCTGTCGCGCCAGCTTCGCCAGCTCGGCCGCCGAGGGCTCGCTGTTATTGGTCCAACCGTTCACTGTCAACAACGTGATGCCGTAGGCGCTGGCGATGTATTGCAGCGAATCGTGCGACGTCAGCGCTCGCCGCTTACCCGCCGGCACGCCGCCGATCTCCTTGCGCGCCCAATCATCGACCGTCTGGATCTGCTTGTTATAAGCCGCCGCGCGCGCCCGGTAGTCCGCGGCGTTTGCCGGATCGAGGCGCGCCAGCGCCGCGGCAATGTTGCGAACGTAAATGACGCCATTGCGCGGATCGAGCCAGGCGTGCTGGTCGATCGCGGCCGGAAGCTGCCTGCCGGAAACCGGATGCTCCTCCTCTGCGGTCAATGCCCGCACACCCCGGGTAACCACGACCTTTGTTCCCTTGAAGAGCGCCTGTTTGAGCAGGGGCTCCAGCCATGGCTCGAACTCTTCGTTGAGGTCGTTGATGAACACGGCGCGTGCCGAAGCGAGCGTCGCGACGTCGGCTGCGGTCGGCTGGTACAACTCGCAGTCCCCGCCCGCGCCGACGATGGTGTTGATGTCGATATGATCGCCGCCGACGTTGGCGAGCATATCGCCAATGACGCTGAACGTCGCGACCACCGTAATCCGGTCCTGGGCTTCTGCCGGGCCCGCCAGCAGCAGGGCAGCGAGCGCGATAATGCAACGAAGCATCAGGCGTCCCTCCACCCGATCATCGGCGCCAGGCGTCGCCAGGCGTTGGTAGCAACGAGCGAGATGCCAAACAGCAACCCCCCCGCCAGTACGATCGCCGGACCGGAGGGCAGATTGTCGTGATAGGAGACCAGCAGTCCCGCGACCGATGCGGCGAGCCCGAAGCCCGTCGCCAGCGCCATCGACGCTGCCACCCCCAGCCCCCAGCACCGCGCCGCCGCGGCCGGCAGCAGCATCGGTCCCACCGCCAAGAGTGTGCCGAACGCCTGGAAGCTCGCCACCAGCGCCAGCACTACCAGCGCCAGAAACACCGCTCCGTACGGCGCGCGCGTACCCACTGCGCGAAGAAACGCCGGATCGAACGCACCCACTGCCAGTGGTCGATACAATGCCGCGATCACCAGCACGATCACGCTGCTCACAGCGGCAATCTGCAGCAGCGCCCGCTGGTCGATCGCCAGCACGGTACCGAACAGCACGCGCATGACGTCGACATTGCTGCCCCGCCACGCCACCAGAACAACGCCTAGCGAGAGGGCGACCAGATAGAACGCCACCAGTCCGGCATCATGGCGCGGCCGCCCGCCGGTGATCAGCCCCGCCAGCGCCGCCACGGCAAGTCCGCTCGCCAGCCCGCCCAGCGACAGCCATGTCGGCGATGGTCCGGCATACAGAAACCCGACCGCCGCGCCGGGCATCACCGCGTGCCCGAGCACATCGCCATCGAGGCTCATCCGCCGCAACACCAGCAGCGTTCCGACGGCCCCATTGGCCAGCGCCAGAGCCACACAGGCCACCAGCGCCGCACGCATGAACGCGAGGGTCGCGAACGGTTCCACGATCAGTGCATACGCCGACATCACGCCGCGATCGCCGGCAATGCCAGCTCGGTTTTACCCCAGGCGACACAGCGCCGAGCCAATACCAGAGTCGACGGAAAGCGCGCCCGCACCAGCTCGAGATCGTGCAGCACGACGATCACGGTCCTGCCTTCCCGGTGCCATCGCATCACCTGATCGAGCAGCACGGCTATGGTCTGCGCATCGACCGCGGCGAACGGCTCGTCGAGAAGAATGATGGCGGGGTCCTGCAGAATCAGCCGTGCGAACAGCGCCCGCTGAAGCTCGCCCACCGAGATCTCGCCAATCGGCCGCGCCAGCCGTCCGGCCAGCCCCACTGTCTCCGCCACCTGCGCGACGCGCGCCCGCAGCGCGGTCCCCGGGGATCGGAATGCGCCGAACTCCCGCCATCCGCCGAGCGTGATCAGCTCGGACACCGTAAGCGGGTAGTCGAGGTCGATTGTCGCAAGCTGAGGCAGATAGGCCAATCGTTGCCGGGCGGCACAATTCACCACGCCACTCGCGAGGCGTACCACGCCCGCGATCGCCGCAAGGAGCGTGCTCTTGCCGGCCCCGTTCGCCCCTACGATGGCGGTCAGGCTGCCCGAGGCAAACTCTCCGCTCACGGCCTCCAAGGCTATTCGCCGGCCATAGCGCACGGTCACGTCGCGCAGGAGAATGCGGCCGTCAGCCTCCCCTCCCCATCTGGCCTGCCGCGCAACTCGAAGGACCACGGCGTCAGCCTCAAAGCGGTGGCGAGACGAGGGTGGTATAACCTCGCCGAGTACGTCATTCTAGGGGCAAGTTTACCATCGCAACCCGAGCACAGAACGAGATAGGGGAGGAGCAACCATGAGAATCGCCGGATTAGCTGCGTTCGTGGGCATATCGGTCCTGGCGCTGTTGGCCCAATCCGCACCCGCCTCGGCGGCCGACTGCAAGGCCCTTGTCAAGCCCTCGCCGTTCGGGCCGGACGATCAGACCGGCGCCACCAACCGCGTTACCCCCGCCGTCACCAAGGCGGCCGCCGCAGAGATCCAGACCGGCGTCGTCACCCCGATGGCCAACGTCCTCGTTGACGGCATACCACTGTTCGGCACCCGCTTCAGCAAGACCATCCTCTCCAGTTTCGCCATCACACCGGGTGCGGAATTTGGCAACAACAAGCTGACTTATATGGAAGACACTTATCTCAGCCAAAGCCATGTCGGCACGCATATCGACGGCGTCGGCCACATCGGCATCGAGGACTGCTACTATAACCAGACGCCGATGGGAAAATATGTTACCCAGAACTATCTCAAGCGGCTCGGTCTCGAGAATATCAAGACGTTCGCGACGCGTGGCGTCATCATCGACGCGGTCAAGGTGTTCCAGGCGGCCGGCAAGCTGAAGCCCAACCCCGCCTGCAAGACCCCGTGCCTCGACGCCGGCACGGTGATTACCGTGGCCGATCTGCAGGCTGGCCTGAAGATGTACAACGTGACCCTGCGTGAGGCCGACGCGGTGTTTATCAACACCGGCTGGGGCGACCTGTTCAAGCAGTGGCCGGCCCAGAATGCCGCCTACAACAAGGGCGAGCCCGGCATCGGCGAGTCGGCGGCGGAGTGGCTCGCGGCGCAAAAAGTCGTCGCCGTGGGCGCCGACCAATGGGCGGTCGAGGTGATTCCGGGCGAGGAAGAGAGCATCGCATTCCCGGTGCACAAAACGTTGATCACCGACAACGGCATCCACATCATCGAGAATGTGCGCACCGACCTGATTGCGGCCGAGGCCGCAAGGACGGGCCGGGCGACCTTCTTTCTATCGATGACGGTGCCCAAGGCGGTCGGCCTGACCGGCACCTTCGTCAACATCGAGGCGATTCAGTAGCACATGGGGTCGGGGCCGGTGCTGCGGCGCCGGCTTTTCCTGGCCGGACTGCTCGCCTGCGGTCTCGGCCCCGCCAGGGCCGCATGGGCTCAGGCACGGCGCTTCCGGATCGGCTTCGCCGATCTCGACGAGACCCCGGGAGTGACCTTGGAGGGGCTCGGCTTCACCGGTTCCGATCTGCGGCGCAGCTTCGAGCTGGCGGCGCGCACCTTGCCGGTCGACATGCTCTATTTCGACAATGCCGGCGACCCCGCCCGCGCCGTCGCCAATGCCGAAGCCGCGATTGCCGCCAAAGTCGACTTGCTGATCGAATATAATGCCGATGCCGAGGCGAATGCCGAGATTGCCCGCCGCCTTGCTGCCGCCGCCATCCCGGCTCTGGCGCTGGTCGATCCGCTACCGGGCGCGCCGCTCTACGGACCCGACAACCGCGCCGCCGGCCGCATCGCCGGGCGCGCTCTTGGTGCTTTCGCACGAGAAACCTGGCCGGACGAGCAGGTACTCGGGGTGCTCATCGGTGACCTCGCCGATCCTGGTCCCGCCATTAGCGATCGTGTGCAGGGCATCACCGAAGGCGTACACGAGTCGTTGCCCGGGCTGAAACTCGCCTCGCTCGACACCGGAGGACACTCGGTGCGCGCTGACGCTCTGCTGACGAAATTCCTGCAGGCGGAGGGCCGCCAACGGCTGCTGATCGCGACCCTCGACGACCTGGCCGCCGTCTACGCCAAGAATGCCATCGAAATGAACCGGCGGCAGAGCGACTGCATCATCGTCAGCCAGGGGCTCGACCCGAACATCCACGGCGGCGCCAGCGAGAAGAAGGAAATCGACCCCAACAACCGCGGCAGCGTGGTGCTCGGCTCGGTCGCCTACTACATGGACCGCTATGGCTACGACGCGCTGCCGCTCGCCTTGCGCCTGCTTGCCGGCGAGACGATGCCGCCGCGCACGGTGACGCACCACATCTTGGTCACCGCCACCAACGTATTCCAGGAATATCCGCCATTCGATATGAACTGATATGGCGCGTTGAAATCGATATCAGCTGAAAAACGTCGTCAGATTAGGCTGGGACGGTAGGATATCGACGGCAGTCGGACCGCTACAGGGAATCGTCGCAGTTCTGCTCTTCTTGGTAATGCTCGGCGCCGCGCGCCCGGCGATGACCGCCCCGCTTACCGGTACGATCGAGGGCGTCGTCAAGGACGCTCAAGGCGAGCCGATCCCGGGGGTGCAGCTGACCTTGCGCACGACGACGGGCAGGACCGTCAAACGGGCCACGAGCCAGCCGGATGGCCATTACCGCTTCGCCGAGATAGCTGCGGGCAGTTACTCCATCTCCGGGGCCAAGGAGGGGTTCGCGATGGCGAACTCTGCTGTCGCCGTCAGGGCCGGTGAGCACGCCTTTGCGGATCTCACCATCGCTTCGGCGGCTGACACACCCAGTCAGGCGGCTGCGGCGCCTCCCGCCGCCGAAACGCCATCCTCAATGCCCGGCCCTGCGCCGGCGCCCGGGCCGGTTGAACTCGAGGAGGTAGCCGTCATGGCGAAGCGGCTCGAGGCGGCCCGCGCCGCGATCGAGCCGCAGATCGGCGCCTCGACTTACACGGTGACCAGACAGGCAATCCAGGCCCAGCCCGGCGGCGCGAACAACACACTCAACCAAGTCCTTTTGCAGGCGCCGGGTGTGAGTCAGGATGCCGAAGCGGCCGGCGGCATTCATATCCGCAACGAGATGCAGCCGGAGGAGTTCCGGATCAACGGGATCCCCCTCCCCACGGGGTTGAGTTATTTCGGCCAGGGCCTCAGCCCCCGTTTCGTCAACTCCTTCAGCCTGATCACCGGCGCGCTGCCGGCGCAATACGGCCTGAGCACCTCGGGCATCATCGACATTCAGACGAAGAACGGGCTGTTCGCTCCCGGCGGTTCCATCTCGATGTATGGCGGCGGCTATGACACGTTGCAGCCGAGCGCCGAATACGGCGGCTCGATCGACGGCTACAATTATTACGTCTCCGGAGATTTTCTCAGCACCAACCACGGCATCGACGGCGTGACGCCGGCGTCAAAACAGATCCACGATCAATCCGAACAGCTTCACGCCTTTGCCTATCTCGACAAGATCATCGACGGCGAGAACCGGTTGACCGCAATCGCGGGCGTGTTCAACGGCCGGTTCGAGATCCCGGATAATCCCGCGACGCCGACTTTCCTTGGGATAACGTTCCTCAACGGCATCCCCGTCTCCGCCTACAACCCGGCGCAACTCGACGAGCGGCAAAACGAAACGAGCCAGTTCAGCGTCCTTTCCTATCTGCATTCCGGCGCGGACGTCGATTTTCGGGTCTCGGCCTTCACCAAATACAGCACGCTTCATTTCCGGCGTGACCCCACACTCTCCGACATCGCCTTCAACGGCATCTCCCAGAATGCCTTGCTGAAGAGCTTCGCCAACGGAATACAGGTCGATGCCGCCGGCAAAATCGCCGCCGATCACACGCTGCGTACAGGTCTGCTCGTCAGCGGCGAACGGTTCACTTCTCAGACCTTCTCGGCGGTGCTGGTGCAGGACGGCATCGACGCCTTCGGCAACCCAACCTTCGGCAGCACGCCGCCGACCTCGTTCCCGAGCGAGATCCTCGCCAGTATCGGCAAGACCGGCTGGGCTTACAGCGCCTGGCTGCAGGACGAGTGGAGGGTCACGCCGGATCTGACGGTCAACTATGGCGGCCGGTTCGACGTCGTCAGCCAATTCGCCGTGGGCAGCCAGCTCAGTCCCCGCCTCAATTCGGTGTGGCAGGCGACCCCGACGACGATCCTGCATGCCGGCTACGCGGACTTGTTCACGCCGCCGCCATTCCAAGAGGGGCCAG
>Ga0209656_10000092_pt1 | contig 56385 bp, 54 predicted proteins | sample BogFormECP12_OM2_FD_188239 | JGI IMG/M metagenome (GOLD analysis project Ga0209656, IMG submission 188239) | Bog forest soil microbial communities from Calvert Island, British Columbia, Canada - ECP12_OM2 (SPAdes) (version 2) | ecosystem: Environmental > Aquatic > Freshwater > Wetlands > Bog ...
CTCTTCCTCGACGTTGCGCAGCACGTGGATCGCCGCACTCTCGGTGCCGCGGACATGGCCGGTGCCGCCGCACTGCGGGCACGGGATGAAGCTGGTCTCCGCCAGCGACGGCCGCAGCCGCTGCCGGCTCATCTCCAGCAGGCCGAAATGGCTGATATGGCCGACCTGGATGCGGGCGCGGTCGTGCTTCAGCGCGTCCTTCATGCGCCGCTCGACCATCGCGTTGTGCTTCTTCGACTCCATGTCGATGAAGTCGATGACGATCAGCCCGGCGAGGTCGCGCAGGCGAAGCTGGCGCGCCACCTCGTCGGCCGCCTCGAGGTTGGTCCGCAGCGCGGTTTCCTCGATATTGCGCTCGCGCGTCGAGCGGCCGGAGTTGACGTCGATCGCGACCAGCGCCTCGGCCTGGTTGATCACCAGGTAGCCGCCCGAGCGCAGCTGCACGGTGGGCGACAGCATGGCGTCGAGCTGTGCGTCCACCTGGTGCTTGGCGAACAGCGGCATGCCGCCGTCCTTGTAGAGCTGCACCTTGCGCGCGTGCGTCGGCATCAGCATCGACATGAAGCTGCGCGCCGCTTTCCAGCCTTCCTCGCCGTCGACGATGATCTCGTCGATGTCGCGCGCATACACGTCGCGGATCGCGCGCTTGATCAGGCTGGCCTCTTCGTAGATCAGCGCGGCCGCGGTCGATTTCATGGTCAGGTCGCGGATGTCGTCCCACAGCCGCATCAGGTATTCGCAGTCGCGCTTGATCTCGGGCTTGGGGCGGTTGGCGCCGGCGGTGCGCACGATCAGGCCCATGCCGTCGGGGATGTCGAGTTCGGCGACGACGTCCTTCAGCCGCTTGCGGTCGGCCGCCGAGGTGATCTTGCGCGAGATGCCGCCGCCGCGCGGGCTGTTGGGCATCAGCACGCAGTAGCGGCCGGCGAGCGAGAGGTAGGTGGTCAGTGCGGCGCCCTTGGTGCCGCGCTCTTCCTTGACGACCTGCACCAGCAGGATCTGCCGGCGCTTGATGACTTCCTGGATCTTGTAGTTGCGCAGGAACTTGGGCGGCGGGCGGCGATCGCGCTGGTCCTCGGCGGCATCGGCCTCGCCGCCCACGGTCTCCGGCGGCGGGACGTCGGCGGCGGGGACGCTGGCGATGCGCCCGTGTTCGTGTGCCTCGTCGGCGTGCTCGGACGCGGTCTCTTCGACCGGCGGCTCGTCCTGCAGCCGCTCGACCCTGTGGTCGGCGAGGATGGGCTCGTGCTCGTGATGCGCGGCGTCCTCCGGCGCGTCGGTCAGGACCGGGCCGTGGACGGTGTCGGTCTCGATCGCGGCGGGCAGCGCGTGCGAGGCGGACGGCTCGTCGCTCTCGTCGTCCGACGGCTCCCCATGCGCCTCGGCCTCGTGCCCGACCGGCGGTTCCGCGTGGTGCTCGTCCGGGGCGTCCGCCGCGGGCTCGGCGGCGGATAGGGCGTGCGCCTCGTCGTGGAGGTGCTCGTCCTCGCCGGGCTCGCCGTCCGGACGGTCTTCGTACACGGCCTCGTCACCGCTGGGCTCGTCCGGGACGCTCTCGACGCTCTCCGCGTCGCCGCCGGTTGGCTGATCGGGGCCGGGCGGCTGGTGGGCGCGGTCGCGCGGGCCGTGATGATGGGCGGCCTCGGCCTCGGCGGCGGCGCGGTCCTCTTCCTCCTCGGCGTGCCGGGCTTCCTCGGCCTGCATGGCGAGCAGGCGCTGCCGGTCGGCGACGGGGATCTGGTAGTAGTCGGGGTGGATCTCGCCGAAGGCGAGGAAGCCGTGCCGGTTGCCGCCGTACTCGACAAAGGCGGCCTGCAGGCTGGGCTCTACCCGGACGACCTTGGCGAGGTAGATGTTGCCCTTGAGCTGGCGCTTGGCCTGGGTCTCGACGTCGAAGTCTTCGAGGCGGTTACCGTCCAGCACCACCACGCGGGTTTCTTCCGCGTGGGTGGCGTCGATGAGCATACGTTTGGTCATGTAGTCCTGAACTCCGGATTCCCCGGCGGGGATGCCGCCAGGGCGCCGGGCGGCGTCGCGCATCGGCCGGGCAAGCGCCCGGGACCGCGCGCAGGGGCGGCCGGCGAATGGTGATGGTGTGAGAGAGGGTGCGGGCGATCGATCTTCCCGCTGGAGGCAACATCCCGGCCGATTGGGTCACTGGCACGAGGGGCCGCCGTCCTTCGTTGGTGGGTGCCGTATCGGGCGCCCGGTTATTCCTGCCGGCAGCTTGGACCTGCCGGGGTGAGCCGCACCTGGCCGCCCGCACGAGGCGGGCGTGATGCGAGCCCGGCGGACACGACGGCCAAAGCCCGGCCGATCCGCCGTAACCCTCTCGGATTGTTTGCGAATCGGCCGACCGCTGTGTGCGTGCCGCCGTAATCGGCAGCCTGCCCGCGCGCGTCGCCAAGCGGTGCGACCATGCCGGAAAGCCGGTTGGCCTGCAAGGCAAAGCACGCGCGGCAAGCCAGGAAGCTCGGCTCATCAATATGTAAGATGAGAATGCGTCGACGCGATGTTAAGAGGAGCGGCATGGATGGGGTGCTGAGTCGGCGGCTGGCGATGGGGGCGTGCGCGTGCACGTTCCTGCTGCCGGCCGCGGCCGCGCTATCGGCCGAGAAGCGGCCCAGGTCCGCGTCTCCCGCCACTGGGCCGGCCCCGCTGGTGATGCTCGACCCCGGGCATGGCGGGAAGGACCCGGGCGCCATCGGGGTCTCCGGCACCTTCGAGAAGCACGTCTCCCTGGCCACCGCGATGGAGCTGAAGCGGCAGCTCGAAGCCGGCGGGCGTTATCGCGTGGTGCTGACCCGCCAGCGCGACGTGTTCATCCCGCTCGGCGGTCGGGTGGAGGCGGCTCAGAAGCACGGCGCGGCGCTGTTCGTCTCGATGCACGCCGACGCGCTGGCCGACTCCAGCGTGCGCGGGGCGAGCGTCTACACGCTCGCCGGCACCGCGTCGGACCAGCAGACCGCGGCGCTGGCGCAGCGGGAGAATGCTGCCGACCGCTTCGCCCCCGGCGCCTTCCGCGGCGAGACGCCTGAGGTTGCGGCCATTCTCGCCAGTCTCGTCAGGCGGGAGACGCGGCTCGGGTCGGTGGCGATGGCGAGCAGCGTCGTGGGTGCGCTCGACCGGGACGTACCTATGCTCCCAAATCCCTCGCGCCACGCCGCCTTCGTGGTATTGAAGGCGGCGGACATCCCGAGCGTGCTGGTGGAGATGGGGTTCATGTCGAACCCCGAGGACGAGGCGGCGTTGCGCCGTCCGGACCATCGGGTGCGCGTCGCCGCCGCCATGAAGCGAGCGGTGGACGGGTATTTCGCGGCGGCCGATCGCGTCGCACGTCTCGCCGGTTGAGCGGGGCGGGCTGGCGCGATCCGGCTTCAGTTCACCGGACGGAGTAGACCTGCTGCTGCCATGGCCGACCGATTGACCCCCCGCGAGCGCCTGGCGCGCGAGTCCGATCCCGAAGGCGACGACCGTCTGCGCCGCCGGGTGGATGCGTACGCCCCGCCGCCGGAGAAGCCGAACCAGAAGCCCAAGCCGAAGCGCAAGCGCCGCGAGCCGGGCGGCCTGATGATCTATCTCGGCCGGGCGATCGGCACTCTCACGGCGATCGTCGGCGTGCTCATGCTGGTCGGTGCTGCCGGCGCGTTCATGCTGTATCGGCACTACGCCGCCGACCTGCCGGACGTCGACGGGCTGAAGAGCTACCAGCCCCGCGTGATGAGCCGCGTGTTCGCGGGCGATGCGTCGCTGATGGCGGAACTGGCGACCGAGCGGCGCATCTTCGTGCCGTTCACCGCGATCCCCGACGTGGTCAAGCAGGCCTTCGTCTCCGCCGAGGACCAGAATTTCTGGATCCATCGCGGCGTCGATCCGCTCGCCACTGCGCGGGCGGCGATGTTCGACCTGATGCATCTGGGCCGCGGCAAGCGGCCGGTGGGTGCCTCGACGATCACGCAGCAGGTCGCCAAGAACATGCTGCTCGACAACTCGCTGAGCATCGCGCGCAAGGCCCGCGAGGCGATCCTGGCGGTGCGGATCGAGAACGCGCTCAGCAAGGAGCGCATCCTCGAACTGTACCTGAACGAGATCTATCTCGGCCTGCAGGCCTATGGTGTCGCGGCGGCGGCGCAGGCTTATTTCGACAAGCCGCTCGACCAGCTGACGCTCGGGCAGGCGGCGTTCCTCGCGACGCTGCCGAAGGCGCCGAACAACTACAATCCGTGGAGGTATCCCGACGCGGCGCGCGACCGCCGCAACTGGGTGCTCGATCGCATGCTCGAAGACCACGCGATCACCCAGGCGCAGGCGGACGCCGCGAAGGCCGAGCCCATCGTGCCCGCGCAGTTCCACCGGCCCGAGCCGCCCCAGGGCTACGAGTGGTTCGCCGAGGAAGTCCGCCGCCGCCTGGTGGACAAGTTCGGCGCCGACACCACCACGCAAGGCGGGCTGATGGTCCGCACCAGCATGGACCCGGCGTTGCAGCGCACGGCCGAGCACCTGCTGCAGATCGGCCTGATGAACTACGACCGCCATCACGGCGGCTGGCGCGGCGCCGTCGGCCGCGTCGATCCGGTCGCCGACTTCAGGGCCAACTGGCCGGAGGCGCTGGCGGAGGCGCACGCCCCGCCGGGCATGCTGCCCGAGTGGCGGCTGGCCGTGGTGTTCGAGGAGAGCGAGGGCGAGGCTCGCGTCGGCTGGGTCGAGCACGGTGGCGAGCAGAGGACCGGCGCGATCTCCCTTTCCGACCTCGGCTGGGCGCGGCCGGTGCACGACGGGCACATGGGCGGCTCGCCTGCCAGGATGAACAACGTCATGCAGGTCGGCGACCTGGTGATGATCGAGCCGCCGGCCGCCACGGCCGCGCCCGCCTTGCCGCCCGGCCTTGAAGCGGCGCCGGCACGCGGCGCGCGACCCGCAACGGCCGCGCTGGCCGCGTTGCGCGCCGACCGGGTGCAGCTGCGGCAGATCCCGAAGGTGCAGGGCGCGCTGGTGTCGCTCGATCCGACCACCGGGCGCGTGCTCGCGCTGGTCGGCGGCTGGAGCTTCGAGCAGAGCCAGTTCAACCGCGCCACCCAGGCGATCCGCCAGCCCGGCTCGAGCTTCAAGCCGATCGTCTACCTGACCGCGCTGGAGCAGGAGATCTCGCCCAGCCAGATGTTCGACGACGGGCCGATCACGATCGAGTCGGGCGGCCAGAGCTGGTCCCCCGGCAACTACGACGGCAGCACCAGCGGCCCGGTGCCGATGCATGTCGCGCTGATGCGCTCGCTCAACCTCGTCACCGTGCGCATCGGCCAGACGGTCGGCATCGACTCGGTGGCGAAGAACGCGATCGCCTTCCACGTCGTCGACGACATGCCGCGCTATCTGCCGACCGTGCTCGGCGCGGTCGGCACGACGGTGCTGCGCATGGCCGGCGCCTACGCCTCCTTCGACGAGGGCGGCCGCGAGGTGATCCCGTCGCTGATCGACAGCGTGCAGGACCGCGACGGGCATGTGGTGATGCGCCCGCAAGGGCGGTTCTGCGCCGGCTGCAGCGATCCGGCGCATACGCCGATGCTCGCCGACGACCGCCCGCAGATCGCCGATCCGCAGAGCGTGTTCCAGCTCATCACCATGATGCGGGCGGTGGTCGAGCACGGCACCGGCTACGAGGCGGGCCACGGCCTCAATCGCCAGATCGCGGGCAAGACCGGCACGAGCCAGGACTTCAACGACGCCTGGTTCGTGGGCTTCACCCCGGACCTCGTGACCGCCGTGTGGATCGGCTACGACCAGCCGGCGAGCCTGGGCGAGGGCGAAACGGGCGGCGTGATGTCGGCGCCGATCTGGCACGACTTCATGCAGGTCGCGCTGAAGGACCATCCGATGCTGACCTTCGACCCGCCGGACGGGGTGAAGCTGGTCACCTGGGGCGGCAGCTATCTCGACGCGTTCAAGGAAGGTCAGGAGCCGGGCGCGTCGGAGGATCTCGGCACCGGCGTGAGCAGCTCCGGCGGGTCCGCGAGCGCGTCGGGCGACACCAGCGGCGGCGGCGCGGGTCCCAGCGTCGGCAGCGCCAGCCAGCATGGCGGCGTGGACACCAGCATGGGCGGCCTGTATTGAGCGCGCCCCCTCTCACGCCATTTGAGTGTCATGTCGACCGAAGCTGACGCCATCGCCTCCCAGATCAAGCAGTCCGCGGCACTGCTGAGGAGGCATCTTTGACTGGGATGTCGCGACTGCCCGCCTTGCGGAGCTGAACGCTCGCGCCGAGGACCCGGCGCTGTGGAACAACGCCGAGCTCGCCCAATCGGTGATGCGCGAACGCAACCGGCTCGCGGGTGCGATCGAGGGCGTGCAGGCGATCGAGCGCGAGGCCGATGACACGCTCGAGCTGATCGCGATGGCCGAGGCCGAGGCCGACGAGGCGATGGTCGCCGACGGCATCGCGACGCTGACGCGGCTGGCCGAGGAGGCCAAGCGCCGCGAGATCGAGAGCCTGCTGTCCGGCGAGGCCGACGGCAACGACACCTACATGGAGATCAACGCCGGCGCCGGCGGCACCGAGGCGCAGGACTGGGCCGAGATGCTGATGCGCATGTACACGCGCTGGGCGGAGAAGCACGGCTACAAGGTCGAGCTGCTCGAGGAAAGCGAGGGCGAGCAGGCCGGCATCAAGTCGGCGACGCTGCGGATCAGCGGCCCGAGCGCGTACGGCTGGCTGAAGACCGAGGCCGGCGTGCACCGTCTGGTGCGCATCAGCCCGTTCGACGCCAACGCGCGGCGGCAGACGAGTTTCGCCAGCGTCTGGGTCTATCCGGTGGTCGACGACACGATCGACATCCAGATCAACGACGCCGATCTGAAGGTGGACACGTTCCGGGCGTCGGGCGCGGGCGGCCAGCACGTCAACAAGACGGAAAGCGCGATCCGCATCACGCACATCCCGACCGGGATCGTCGTGGCGTGCCAGACCGACCGCAGCCAGCACCGCAACCGTGCGACCGCGATGGCGATGCTGAAGTCGCGCATGTACGAGGCGGAGCTGCAGAGGCGCGAAGCGGCGTCGGCGGCGACCGAGGCGTCGAAGACCGACATCGGCTGGGGCCACCAGATCCGCAACTACGTCCTGGCGCCGTATCAGTTGGTGAAGGATCTGCGGACGGGGGTGGAGACGGGCAACCCGGACGCGGTGCTCGACGGCGACCTTGACGCGTTCATGGCGGCGGCACTCGCCGCCCGCGCCGGCGCCACGCGCAGCGAGGCGAGCGCGCAGGCACAGTAGCCGGAGGCGGTCGCAGCCACCGTCGTTATGCTATGGGGCGCCATGTTATGTCATCGCGAGCGAAGCGTGGCGATCCGCGCCTCGCGATGACGGGATGAGTCGGGCTGTCCGACACGTGGTATTCGCAGGCATCGAGCCATGATCCAGCCAGAACAGCTCGCATGATCCAGCCAGAACGGCTCGTCGGAACGCGACGTGTCGCCTCTGCTGGGCAAGTTCCTCCATCTGCTGACGCGCATTTCGGGTGCCAGGCGCGTGCTCGAGATCGGCACGCTCGGCGGCTACAGCACCATCTGGTTTGCGCGCGCAGTCGGTCCGCAGGGCCGGGTGGTCACGCTCGAAGCGCTCCCCGAGCACGCGGAGGTCGCGCGATCGAACCTGCGCACCGCCGGCGTGCTCGGCACCGTGGACCTGCGGGTGGGGCGTGCGATCGACACGCTGCCGGTGCTGGAGCGCGAAGGGGCTGCACCGTTCGATCTGGTCTTCATCGATGCCGACAAGCGCAGCAATCCCGATTACCTGACCTGGGCGTTGCGCCTGTCGCGCCCGGGCACGTTGATTGCGATCGACAACATCGTCCGCGATGGCAGGGTCGCCGATGCCGGCAGCGACGATCCCGATATCCAAGGCGTCCGTACCTGCCTGAAGATGATGGCGGCGGAGCCGCGCCTGAGTGCCACGGCGATCCAGACGGTCGGCGCCAAGGGCTACGACGGGTTCGCGCTCGCGATGGTGGTCGGCTAGCCGGGCCGCTCGTGAGTGGCGTAGCGGCAGTGTTTGCACTAAGGTCGCGTGCATGAACGTCGCTCTGCGCCGATCCATGACGGTCGCCGAGTTCCTCGCTTGGGAGGCCAAGCAGGAGGGCCGCTACGAGTTCGACGGCATTCGCCCGCGCGCGATGACCGGGGGGACGCTGGCGCATAACAGGATCGGCAACAACCTGCGTCGCCGCCTCGATGATGCGTTGGAGGGCAGACAATGCTCTGCGTGGGGCCCGGACGCGAAGGTCGAGGTGGCGGGGAAAGTCTACTATCCGGACGCGGCCGTGACTTGCTCGCCCACCGATGGTCGGTCCTACCTGCTGCCCGAGCCCGTCGTCATCATCGAGGTGCTGAGCGAGTCGACGGCCGAAATCGATCTCGGAACCAAGAGCATCGATTACCGCAGCCTGCCGAGCCTGCGGCACTACGTTCTGGTCGCGCAGACCCAGCCGACCGTGACCGTGCTGACCCTGCTCGACGACACGTGGGTTTGGACCTCGCACACGTCGGGCGGAACCGTCTCCCTGGACGCGATCGGCGTAACGCTCTTGGTCGACCAGCTCTACGCCAACGTCAGCTTCCCGGACGCCGCCGCCTGACTCCTTCGGCAAGCGCCCGGCGGGCTCACGTCTCCGTATACGCCTCCACCGTGCCCATGCGGACCGCCGCCTTCAGCGTGGCGTAGTCGCGCTCGGCCTGATCGGCGTACGCCACCGCGAACTGCGCCACCGCCTCGTCGAACTGGTCGCTGCCGCCGAGATAGCCGCCGATCGTCGCTGCGTCGCCCGCCTTTGCGTGCGCGCGCGCGAGCACCCAGCCGCACGCCTTCGCGTAAACCGTCATCAGCTCTTCGTCGAACGTCTCCACCAGTGGCTTGATCTTGGCGTCGCGCAACTGGCGCACATAGAACTGCTTGCCACCCGGCCCCGTCACCCAGCCCAGGAACATGTCCGACGCTGGCTGCGTCAGGCGCTGGCCGATGACGACACGCTGGCCGTGATGCGGATAGACGCTCTCACCCGCATACGGCTCCAGCACCGAGGCAACGGCTTCCTTGAACTGCAGGAACAGCGGGTCGTTCGACTCCGACATTGTCAGCACAACCCAGCACCGCCGCCCGACGCTGCCGACGCCGACGACCTTCATCGCGGCGTCCACGAACCGGTAACGGTCCAACAACGTGCGCCGGTCGTCGGCCAGGGTCTCCCGGTAGTCCCGGAGGACCTGTTCGACCGCCGTCTCGAAGTCGGGCGCGCGCGCGATGTCCGGATGGAAGATCAGCGGCGGGGCGTCGCGGATGGTGACCTTGCCGCCGACCATGCCGGCCAGCTTCGGAAAGTCCATCTCCGACCCGTCCTGTGCGGCTGCCTTTTCGATCCGCGCCTCGACTCTCGGCCTTTCGTTCGCCGGCAGCGTCTGGAGCAAATCATCCGAAGTGACGCGCGCATACCAGACGTCGAGCGGATGCATCTGCGCGAAATCGCGCAGATGCTTGCGGTAGCTGCGCGCACAGGTTTCCGCGATGTCGCGGCCCTTGGCGTCCGAAAACCCGTTCTCGCGCGCCGCCAGCACGAAGGATGCGACCAGCCGCTTGACGTCCCATTCCCAGGGTGCGGGCAGCGTCTCGTCGTAGTCGTTGATGTCGAAAAGGATGTTGCGTTCGGGTGTCGCGAACCCGCCGAAGTTCATCAGGTGGCAGTCGCCGCACGCCTGCACGTGCAGACCGGTTGCCGGCGTGTGCGCGAGGTCGGCCGCCATGATGCCGGCGCTGCCGCGAAAGAACGCGAACGGCGACTGCAGCATGCGGCCGACGGATGGGCACCAGTTCCGGCACCCGGTCGGCGTCCGCCGCCTGCAGGATGTCCACCGGATTCGGGCGGTCCTTGGGCGGTTGCCACTCCGCATGGCGCGCGCGCGCCACCTTGTCGCGGAGCGCCTTGCCTGCATCCGTCCGCTCGTCGTGCGACAGGCCGTGCGGAGCCGTCTCGCTCGTCGCGTGATGGGCGGATACCGGCTCCGCCGCAGGACGGCTCTCGTCTGGCGTCTCCGCGGCGGTGGTGACCTCGTGCAACCTGCTTCTGCTGTCGGCATGGCTGCCGCCTCCCTCGTGTGCGCGTGGCGCAACAGCCTACGCGTGCCTGCGCTGAGCGCATTGACATGTATCACCTCGAACGGCCCGGCTCCGCTGCCGGACAACGGCGTCCGATAGCACCGCAGGACGCCGTGTTGACGTCCCGTTAGGCGTCGCTCGCCACGCTGTCCGGGTGGGCGCCGACCTCTCCCTGCTGATCCGCGCGACCGATTTGCACCGCTCCGTCCGCTTCGACGAAGCGGCGTCGGTGTTCCGCGACCTCGTGGCAGCCGCGCCGGAGGACGCGCACGCGCACTACCTCTTCGGTCTGTCCGAACTGGCCGCCGGCCACGCCGAGGAGGCCACGCGGTTGCTCGAGCGCGCGGCCCGTCTCCGGCCGCAGCATCGGGCGACGCTGGCGAACCTCGCACGCGCGCACCTGCGGGCCGGCGCACACGCGGCGGCGGAGGCATCTGCCGACCAGGTGCTCGCGCTCGCGCCGGGCGATCCCGCTACGCTGGCCACGCGCGCACTCGCGCGGCTGGCGCAGGACCGGGCAACGGACGCGCTGGCGGACGCCGAGGCGGCGCTGGCCGCCGACCCGGCACATGCCGGCGCCCTGTTCGCGCGCGGCTCCGCGCTCAGCGCGCTGCACCGTTGGGACGCGGCCGAGACCGCGCTCCGCGCCGCCATCGCTGCCGATCCGACGGATGCGCCGTCGCACCTCGCCCTCGGCAACACACTGGCGAGCCTGGACCGGCTGCAGGAGGCGGAGGCGCAGATCCGCCAGGCGCTGGTGCGCGATCCGAAGCTGGCGGAAGCGGAGGCGAGCCTCGGCTTCGTGCTGACCGAATGCGGGCGATTCGACGAAGCGATCGCCGCCTGCGAGCGCGCGATCGACCTCGCGCCGACGATGGCGCAGGCGCACTGGAACCTCGGCATCGCTTGCCTGCTCGCCGGCGACTGGGCGCGCGGCTGGGAGAAGTTCGAGGCCCGCAAGCGCCACCACCGCTACGCCGCGCATTTCCCGGAGCTGCCCGGCCCGGTTTGGGACGGCGGCAATCCGCATGGCAAGACCATCCTGGTGTTCGCCGAGCAGGGCCTGGGCGACACCATCCAGTTCGCCCGCTACCTGCCGCTGCTCAGTCAGGCCGGCGCGGACCCGGTGCTGGCCTGCAATCCGGCGCTGATCCCTCTGCTCGGCGCGATGGACGGCGTGAGCGCGGTGCCCCGCAACGGAGCGCTGCCGCGCTACGACGCGTGGGTGAACCAGATGAGCCTGCCCGGCCTGTTCGGCACACGGCCGGACAGCGTGCCCCTGTCGCGCGGCTACCTGAACGCCGACCCATCCCGCATCGCCGGCTGGCGCTCGCGGCTGCCCGGGCGAGCGGTCGGCTTCGTCTGGGCGGGCAATCCGCTCCACAGCAACGACCGCCGCCGCTCGCTGCCGCCGGACGCTGTGGCCGCCCTGCTGCAAGCCGCGCCGCCGAACTGGGTCTCGCTCCAGGTCGGGACCCGGCACGACGAGACGGTGCTGCCGGACCTGTCGCCGCCGCTGACCGACTACGCTGAAACCGCCGCCGCCATCGCCTGTCTCGACCTGCTGGTGACGGCGGACACCTCGGTCTGCCACGTCGCGGGCGCGCTCGGCGTGCCGTGCTGGGTGATGCTGCCCTACGCGCCCGACTGGCGCTGGCTGCCGGCGTGGGGCGAGCAGACCCCGTGGTACGACAGCCTGCGCCTTTTCCGGCAAACCGCTCCGGGCGATTGGGGCTCCGTGATCACAGCGGTGAGGCGCGCGCTGGGCTGATGCCGCCGGCTCCCTGCGGCGCTATCCTGCGGGAATGGTCCTCCGAGTCGCACTCGCGTCGCTGGTGCTGGCCGCCGCTCCTGCCGGCGACCAGTCGGCCCAGCTCTCCGGGCTCTTCATGCAGGCTTGCGTCCAGCAGCCCAACGCGCACGCGATGCGCGCCTGGGCGGCCGCCCATAGCCTCAAGCCGCTGCCCGGCGACGCGCAGGACAGCTTCCTCGGCGGCCAGCCGGGTGTCGCCTACGACGCCACCGATGCGGCCGGGAAATTCGTGCTGGCCGTCCGCGACAACAGCAACTGCGCGGCCTTCGCCGACCACGCCCAGGCCGACGCGCTGGCCGCCAACCTGGAACCGCTGCTGACGCAGGCCGGCGCCACCTGGACCGTGGTGCAGGACGCGCCCGACCCGCAGAACCACGAGCTACATGAGCGCAGCTACACCCTGATGCTGGGCGGCCAGCCCTACCGGTTGCTGATCGGCACGACCGAGGGTGGCGGCCAGGCCATGCTCGGCCTGTCGCTGCAATAGCGTGGCCGCGCCCCGAATCCGCTACGTCTGCCAAGCCTGCGGCGCCGCCGGGCCGAAATGGGCCGGAAGGTGCGACAGCTGCGGCGCCTGGAACACCATCGTCGAGGAAACTGTCGAGGCGCGCCCCGGCCCGGCGCCGCGCGGCGCGAAGACGAGGCTGGAACTCGTCGGCCTCGGCGGCAGCGCCGCGCCGCCGCCGCGCCGGGTGACCGGGATCGCGGAACTCGACCGCGTGCTGGGCGGCGGCCTCGTTCCGGCCTCGGCGGTGCTGGTGGGCGGCGATCCGGGCATCGGCAAGTCCACGCTGCTGCTGCAGGCAGCCGCAGCGCTGGCCAAGGCGGGCGGCCGCGCGGTCTATGTAACCGGCGAGGAGGCGGTCGAGCAGGTGCGCATGCGCGCCCAGCGGCTCGGCCTGTCGGAGGCGCCGCTGTCGCTCGCCGCCACGATCAACCTGCGCGAGATCACCGCGACCCTGGAGGCGACGAGCAACCTCGACCTGGTGGTGATCGACAGCATCCAGACGATGTGGCTCGACGGGTTGGACAGCGCGCCCGGCACCGTCGCGCAGGTGCGTGCGTGCAGCTTCGAGCTGATCCGGGCGGCCAAAGCGCGCGGCTTCTCGCTCGCCCTGGTCGGCCACGTGACGAAGGACGGCGCCATCGCTGGCCCGCGCGTGCTCGAGCACATGGTCGACGCGGTGCTGTATTTCGAAGGCGACCGCGGCCACCAGTTCCGCATCCTGCGCGCGGTGAAGAACCGCTTCGGCGCCACCGACGAGATCGGCGTGTTCGAGATGACCGACCGCGGCCTCGCCGAGGTCCCCAACCCCTCGGCGCTGTTCCTGGCCGAGCGGCGGGGCAACGTGTCCGGCAGCGCGGTGTTCGCCGGGCTGGAGGGGACGCGCCCGGTGCTGGTCGAGGTGCAGGCCCTGCTCGCGCCCAACCCCGGCGGCTCCCCCCGGCGGTCGGTGATCGGCTGGGACGGCGGGCGGCTGGCGATGCTGCTGGCTGTGCTGGAGACCCGCTGCGGCCTGCGCCTGGCCGGCAGCGACGTCTACCTGAACGTCGCCGGCGGCCTGCGGGTGACCGAGCCGGCGGCCGATCTGGCGGTCGCGGCGGCGCTCGCCTCGGCGGCGGCGGACCGTCCGACGAATCCGGGTGCGGTGTATTTTGGCGAGGTCGGGCTGTCGGGAGAGGTGCGGCAGGTGGCGCAGGCGGAGGCGCGGCTGAAGGAAGCGGCCAAGCTCGGCTTCGACCGCGCCTGCCTTCCCCGGCGCGTCGCCCGCGGCCGCGCCCCGCTCGCCGCGCCCGATGGCCTGGAGCTGGACGAGATCGGCCACCTGTCGGACCTCGTCGCTCGCTTTGCGGATGGGGAGCGCACCGCTATACGCGCCACGACGGCGTGAAGTGGGGACCATGACCTGGGTCGATTTGGCCGTGCTGGCGATCGTAGCGATCTCCGGCCTCCTGGCGTTCGTGCGCGGCTTCGTGCGCGAGGTGCTCGGCATCGCGGCCTGGGTGGGCGCGGTGATCGCGGCGGTATGGGCGTTTCCGCAGGCGCAGCCGGAGGTGGCGCGCTACGTGACGAACCCCGACCTGATCATGCCGGTCACCTATGGCGTGGTCTTCGTCGCCGTACTGATCCTGCTGTTGATGGTCTCGCACTGGATCGGCGCGCTGGTGCGGCGCTCGGTGCTCGGGGGCATGGACCGTTCGTTGGGTCTGCTATTCGGCCTCGCGCGGGGTGCGGCGCTGGTCGTGGCCGCCTATATCGCGTTCGGGCTGGTGCAGCCTGTGGACAAATGGCCCGAACCCGTTCTGCAGGCACGTGCCTTGCCGTTCACGTACGAAGGCGCGAGTTGGGTCGTGGCCCGGCTGCCGGAGCAGTACCGACCGCGACTGTATGCGCCGCCTGCCGGGCGCGAGGCGACCGAGGAGGCGCTGCTGCACCCGACGCCGCTGGGACGCGCCAGCGACAAGCCGCCACAGCGGCCCTGATACGCCGCCGATCGGGCGGCGGAGGAGGACGGCGACGTTGACGCAACAGCCTCGGCCGACGCCTGGTGACGACAGGCTGGGCGATGACGACAAGCTGCACGAGGAGTGCGGCGTCATCGGCCTGTGGAACGTGCCGGATGCCGCGGCGGTGACCGCGCTGGGGCTGCACGCGCTGCAGCACCGCGGCCAGGAGGCCACTGGCATCGTCAGCTACGACGGTGCGCGCTTCCACATCCATCGCGGCATGGGGCTGGTGGGCGACAATTTCGGCGACGCCAAGGTGATCGCGTCGCTGCCGGGTGTGGCCGCCATCGGGCACAACCGCTACGCCACGACCGGCGACACCATCATGCGCAACGTGCAGCCGCTCTACGCCGATTTCGAGTTCGGCGGCTTCGCGGTCGCGCACAACGGCAACCTGACCAACGCGCACGCGCTGCGCCGCACGCTGGTCCGCCGCGGCTGCCTGTTCCAGTCGACCACCGACAGCGAAGTGTTCATCCACCTGATCGCGATCAGCCTGTATTCCACAGTGGTGGACCGGCTGATCGACGCGCTCAAGCAGGTGGTCGGCGCCTATTCGCTGGTCGCACTCAGCAACGACCAGTTGTTGGGCGTGCGTGATCCGCTCGGCGTGCGGCCGCTGATCCTCGGCAAGCTGCCGGGTGCGGCGGGCGCGCCCGGCTGGGTTCTGGCGTCGGAGACCTGCGCGCTCGACATCGTGGGTGCGGAGTTCGTGCGCGACGTGGAGCCCGGCGAGATCGTCGTGATCAACGACGCCGGCGTGCACAGCATCCGCCCGTTCACCAAGCAGCCGCCGCGCTTCTGCGTCTTCGAGTACATCTACTTCGCCCGCCCCGACAGCCTGGTGGAGGGCATGCCGGTCTACGAGGCGCGCAAGCGCATCGGCGCGCAGCTTGCCCGCGAAAGCCACGTCCCCGCGGACGTGGTGGTGCCGGTGCCGGATTCCGGCGTGCCGGCGGCGATGGGCTACGCGAGCGAGGCCGGCGTGCCGTTCGAGCTCGGTATCATCCGCAACCACTATGTCGGCCGCACCTTCATCGAGCCGACCGACCACATCCGCAATCTCGGCGTGCGGCTGAAGCACTCGGCCAACCGCGCGATGCTGGCAGGCCGGCGCGTGGTGCTGGTGGACGACAGCATCGTGCGCGGCACCACCAGCAAGAAGATCGTCGAGATGGTGCGGGCCGCCGGTGCCGCGGAGGTGCACATGCGCATCTCCAGCCCGCCGACCACGCATTCCTGCTTCTACGGCATCGACACGCCCGAACGCGGCAAGCTGCTGGCCGCGCGCCACACCATCGACGAGATGGCGCATCTGATCGGCGCCGACACCCTGAGCTTCGTCTCGCTGGACGGGCTCTATCGCGCGCTCGGCCACGACGCGAGGGACGCGGCGCGCCCGCGCTACTGCGACGCCTGCTTCACCGGCGAGTATCCGATCGCGCTGCCCGACGTGACCGACAACGCCGACCGCCAGCTGTCGTTGCTGTCCGAGCTTTCGTGAGTTCGTTGTCCGGTTCGGTGGCGCTCGTCACCGGCGCTTCGCGCGGCATCGGCCAGGCGGTGGCGGTGGCGCTCGCGCGCACCGGCGCGCACGTGGTCGCCACCGCACGCACGCAGGGCGGCCTGGAGGAGACCGACGATCTGGTGCGCGCGGCGCGCGGCAAGGCGACGCTGCTGCCGCTCGACCTGCGCGACGGCGCGCAGGTGGACGTGATCGGCCCCAGCCTGTTCAACCGCTTCGGGCGGCTCGACGTGCTGGTGCATGCCGCCGCGGTGCTCGGCAAGCTCACGCCCGTGCCGCACATCATGGACGCCGACTGGACCGACGTGGTCGCCACGAACGTGGCCGGGACGCTGCGGGTGATCCGCACCACCGCGCCGCTGCTGACGCGCGCGCCGGCGGGGCGTGCGGTGTTCCTGACCGACGCGAGGGCCCGCGCGCCGTATGCCTATTGGGGCGAGTACGGCGCCACCAAGGCGGCGGCCGAGCACATCGTGCTGACCTGGGCCGCCGAGGTGCGCATCACGCCGCTGAAGGTGAACCTGTTCGACCCCGGCCCGGTCGCCACGCGCCTGCGCCGCCAGGCCTTCCCCGGCGAGGACATCGCGGGAATGCGCAAGCCGGAGGACGTCGCGGAGGCCGTCGTCGCGCTGTGCCTGCCGGAGGAGACGCGGCACGCCGAGGTAATCGCGGGCTGAGTGCCGCACGCGCTCGTAACCCGGCTTCGTCAGTCGCTGGTGTCGCCGAAGCGCCAAAGCGCCAGCCACGTCAGGAAGACCTGCGTCTCCAGCGGCATGTCGTTCGGCAGGTCGGCTACGACATCCATGTGGAACGCGCGGCCGGCCCACTTGATTTCGCCGACGCGCTGATCCCCGGCGAACAGGCCGTAGCGATGGCCGACGATCCCCTCCTTGTCCAGCGCCCACTCCTTGCCCGCGCTGGTGACCGTGAAGCGCTCGCGCAAGCCTCCCCTCTGGGCGCAGGCGAGCATCTCGTCGCCGCGCCAGAGCTCGTAGACGAGCGAGAGAATGCCGCGTCGCCGGACGTTGTAATCCTTGCCGTTCAGCGTGTAGCTCAGCTTGCGATGGTCGAGGACGGCAATGGGCGGCCCGCCATCCACCCTCACCGCCTGCTGGCGTCCCGTGCCGGTCGTCGTGATCATGCGGTCAGGTGCCGGGATCGTTGAACTGCCACAGTGCGAACCAGATCAGGAACACATGGATCTCCCGCGCCACGTCCGCAGGCAGGTCGGCGACGAGGTCCGCGCGGAACCAGCGGCGGGCGCTTTTGACCTCGCCCACGCGCTCCTCGCCGGCGAACAATCCGTAGCGCTGGGCGCCGAAGCCCTCGCGCTGCACGATCCATTCCCGTTCGGCGACCGTCAGCGTGTAGCGGTCGGGCGGCCAGTGTGGCGTCAACGCGGCGAGCTTGTCGTCGCCGCGCCACAGCTCGTAGGCGGGCGTGACGTTTCCGACCCTGCGGACGACGTAGTCCCGTCCATCCAGCGCGTAGGTCAGCTTGCGAGGATCGAGCATCGCGACGGTCGGCCCGCCGTCAATGCTGACCGCTTGGCATCGCCCGTCCCGAGTCGTCGTGATCACGGGCTGCACCGCAGAGGCCAGCCCATGACGGTAGAGCGTTCAGCCAGGGCCGACGAGCGCGAACATCGCCCCTTGCGGGTCCGTTGCCGAAATAATGTGCGCGCCGCCCGGCACCTCGCTCGGTCCGTGCAGGACCGTGCCGCCATTGTCGCGAACGCGCGCGACCGCGTCGTTGATGCCGCGGACGCCGAAGTAATACAGCCACATCGGGCGCATCGGCTCCTGCGCCTTCATCATTCCGCCCATCTGCGCATCGTCCGCCTTCAGGATCTGGTACTTCCCCATCGGACCCATGTCCATCGCGTCGCCTTTGGTCCAGCCGAACTGATCGGCATAGAACGCGAACGCCGCTTCAGGGTCGGGCGTGTGCAACTCGTGCCAGTTGCCGTGGCCGGGCAAGCCCTGGTGGAACGCCGTGCTCTGCCGGCCGGCGTCGGCGGGCTGGAACAGCGCCAAGCCGACCCCCTGTTTGTCGCTGACCAGCGCCAGCCGGCCGATCGTCGGCACGTCCCAAGGCCCGCGATGCACCACGCCGCCCGCCCCGGTGAACCTCGCCGCCGCGGCGTCCATGTCGGGCGTGCCGACATATCCCAGCCAGAACGGCTGGCTCATTCCCTCCGGCAACGCCATGATGCCGGCGACGTCGCGCCCGTCGGCGCTGACGACGACGTAGCGACTGTCGCCGCCCGGAAACTCGCGCGGCGTCCAGCCGAGCAGCTGGCCGTAGAAGGTCAGCGCCGCGTCGATGTCGCTCGTGACGAGTTCGTACCACACGAAACGGTTGGTGGGCATTCTCCGGTTCCTTCCTTGGCTCTTATTGTGCGTCGGCGAACAGCGCTGCGAGCTTGTCGAGTGTGCCGATCCAGCCCGCACGATGGGCGTCCCGCACCGCCTCGTCGTGGAACTGCGCGTGCGTCAGCGTCAGCTCGGTGCCGTCCGCAGCCGGGCGCAGCTCGACCGTGACCAACGACTCCCGCTCCGGGGTCGTTACCCAGTGCCACGTGAAAACAAGCCGCCGCTCCGGCTCCACCTCGCGATAGACGCCGCGGCAATCGTGCTGCTCGCCATCCAGCGTGAGGAACACGACGCGAAACCGTCCGCCCGGACACGGATCGGCCTCGGCACTCAGCACCGGCCCTGCGTCCGGCCCCCACCAGCGCACCATTTGCTCGGGCTGCGTCCAGGCCGCGTACACCCGCGCGGGCTTCGCCTTGATGCGACGGACCAGCGTCAGGCTCGGCCGCTCGGTATTCATTCCGGATTCTCCTCCACGAAGGCGGCAAGACGATCCAGGCTGCCGGACCAGAAGCGCTCGTAGTGCCGCAGCCACGCCATCGCCGCCTCGATCGGCTCGGGCGTCAGCCGCACCGCGACGGTCCGGCCCGTCTTCTTGCGTGCGATGAGGCCGGCGTGGCTCAGCACGTCGAGGTGCTTCATCACGGCCGGAAGTTTCAGCGGAAACGGTCTGGCGAGCTCGCTGACCGACAGCCCGGGCTCCTGTGCAAGCCGTGCGAGGATCGCCCGGCGCGTCGGGTCGACGAGAGCCGCGAAGGTGCGATCGAGCTGGCCCGCCGGACACTTCACCATATGGCAAAGTATTAGGTGGGCCCGAGGCGCTGTCAACCCCGGCCAAGCGGCGACGTCCGGGGTGTGCTAGTCTTATCCGCGGAGGTCCCGAATGGTTGCGCTACGCAAGCCCGAGCGAATGACTGTCGCCGAGTTCCGCGAGTGGGTGCCCATCGACGGACGCCGTTGGCAGTTGATCGACGGCGAGCCGGTCGCGATGGCGCCGGCCAGCGAGAATCACGGAGCGATCCAGGCGGAGGCGACCACGTTGTTGTCAGTCCACCTGCGCGCAGGGAAGTCGCCGTGCCGCGTGCTCATCGCACCGGGCGTCACGCCGCGGGTGCGGGCAACAGCGAACGAGCGCGTTCCGGACTTGGCGATTACGTGTGCGCCGCCGTCCGGGGGGCGGACGGTCCAGGAGCCGGTCGTGATGGTCGAAATCCTTTCACCGTCAAACGAGCACCTCACGCGGGCCAACGTCTGGGCCTACACGAGCATCCCCAGCGTCGCCGAGATCCTCCTGCTGTCGAGCACGTCCATTGAGGGCGAGCTGTGGCGCCGCGGAGCCGATGGCGCCTGGCCGTCGCAGCCGCAGATGCTCGCCGCTGCCGATCCGGTCCGGCTGGAGTCCATCGGCTTTGCCGAGACGCTCGCGTCGTTCTACCGCACAACCAGCCTGGCGGCCTGACGCGCAGCCGCGCGCCGTGCCGGAAGCGGGGCAGGGGCGCACAGCGGGAACACCGGTTCCGCTGCGACCCGCCTCCCGTCTGCCTATATGCCGGGGACCAACGGCTCCGAAGGCTCACGCCGATGCCTGACCTGCACGACAACACCGCCCGCGGGCGGTACGAAATGGACGTCGACGGCGATGTCGCCTTCGTTACATACGAGACGAAACCCGATCGCCTGATCCTGGTGCATACCGAGGTGCCGCGCGCACTGGAGGGCCGCGGCATCGGCTCCGCGCTCGCCCGCGCCGTGCTCGACGACATCCGGCGCCGGGGCCTGCGCGTCGAGCCGCGCTGCCCGTTCATCGCCGCGTTCATCGCGCGCCACTCTGACTTCGCCGACCTCGTCGCCCGATGACCACGGCGACGCCATCCGCTCCGATCCCGGAGGGGCCCCAACACCGGGCGGCGATCACGCGGAACATCCAGCGCGCGACCGGCCTGGACGACGCGACACTCGAACGTGTGGTGCGTGTCTTCTACGCGGCCGCGCGCCGTGACGAGGAGATCGGCTTCCTGTTCGACGGTGTTGCGGATTGGGAGGCACACATCGCGAGGATCACGACGTTCTGGTCGTCGGTCGCGCTGTCGACCGGCCGCTACAGCGGGCAGCCGATGGTGGCGCACGCGAAGCTGCCGCTCGCGCCCGCGCATTTCCGCCGCTGGCTCGCCCTGTTCGAGCAGACGGCGCACGACATCTGCACCGAAGCTGGTGCCGCCCACCTGATGGACAAGGCGGAGCGCATCGCCGCCAGTCTCGCTATGGGGATCGCCGTCAGCCGCGGCGAGTTGCCGCTGCACACCCGTGGGGCGTGACCCGACGACGCCCCGATCCGAGCTGATCCCCGGCCTGCTCGCGGTCGCGTTCGACCAGCTCGTCGCCCCCGATGCCGAGACCGGCATTGCCGAGCTTGCGGCCCGCGCCGGCCGGCCGGCTCCGGCCGTCGCCTGGCACGCGGCGGTGGTGCAAGCGGTTGCCGACGGGCTGATACACGATCCGGTCCGCCTGCCGCCGGGCGCACTGCAATGTCACTGGCGGCTCGAGCTGACGCCCGCGGGCTTCGCCGAAGCGCGCCGCGTCCGCGAAGCCGGCAACACCCGCCCCGTCTGACCCGACCTCCCCCGCGCACGGCCGGCTTGCGTCTTCCCGCCGGACCACCAGTCTGGCCTTGACCGCAGAAAGGCCTCCTGCATGCTCGACGCGACGGTGCACCTGATCCAGGTGGCGCTCACACCTGTCTTCCTGCTCTCCGGAATCGCGGCCCTGTTGAACCTCTATGCGACGCGTCTGGCGAAGGTGTCGGACCGGCTCGATTCAGTGACCGCCGGCGCAGTCGCCGGCCCACACAACGATGCGACCTGCGACGAGATCCGCCGGCTGCACCGACGTTCGTTCGTGCTCGATTCGGCGGTGGTGCTTGGCGCGGTCGGCGCCGCCGCGACCTGCATCAACATCCTGACGCTGTTCCTGCTGGGACTCAGCCAGATGGTGATCGCGAGCGTGCTGCTGGTCTCGTTCGGTGCGGCGATCGTCTGCGCGCTCGGCTCGATCGTCGCCTTCGGGCTGGAGATGCTGATGAGCAGCCGCAGCCTGCGCATCCGCATGCGCTTCCACCTGCCGTCACTTGTGCGGCAGCGCGGGAGCTAATCCGGACAGGCCAAGACAGGACTCACTGCTTCATCCCGCGTCTCGCCCCTCGCGGCGCGATCCTCGGCGGTATCGGGCGAGGTTTGTGACTCAGCCCGGCGGCCAGTGCGGTGACCGCCAGACGAAGCTGCTCCCGCAAGCCCTTGGTGTCGATCGTCGCGACGCGCTGGTCCAATCCAAGCGTGACCACGCCATGGACGGCGGAAAACACGGTGCGCGCCAGGAGCGTTCGAGCGGAACGCGACAGCTCGGGCCAAAGTGCCGCGACGGGACCTTCCACACGCGCAAACAAGTCAGCTTGCAGCTGCGACAGCCAGTCCGGTGCCGTGCGCCCCAGTGGCAGGCGATGGGTGAACAGCGCATCCCAACGCCGACGGTTTGCAACGGCGTAGTCCAGGTAGGCCTCTGCCAGCACCACGAGCAGTGCAGGCGGGTCTGCATCCGGATGGCGGCTCGCTGCCTCCTGCAGGTGCGCATCCAGGGCCTTGAGGGTCCGGGCGCTGACTTCCAGGATCAGCTCGTCGATGTCGGCGAAGACTGTGTAGATGGCGCCGACCGCGCATCCCGCCTGTCGTGCCAGCTCGCGCGCCTTGATGTCCCCCAGCCCGCCGGCAGCAATCGTCGCGTCGGCGACATCCACCAGGCGCGTTCGCAACATCGCGTGCCGCGCCGCGGTGGCGCCGTGAACACCATTCACATTTTCCTTGAACATCGTTCACAGATCCTGTAGGCCGCTTTGTGAACGTTGTCCACATCCGGAGTGCGCCGATACCGTGCTGCGGACGATCGCGCTCGGCGTGATCGCGCTCGTCTGCGCGAAGGTGTTCTTCGTCGACATGGGCGAGCTCACGGGCCTTTGGCGCGTGCTCTCGTTCCTCGGCCTCGGTCTCGCACTGATCGGCCTCGGAGCCGTGCACCGGCAGTTTCTTCTGTCCGCCAAAGACGTGCATGCACAACCGTAGGGGACGCAAGCCAACCCTGAACAACGCGACGGCCAATCCTGTTCAAGATCGACGCGGGCGGCCCATCGACCGCCGTTCGGCGTAGGCTACATCGCCGCGCTCACGTACAAGGCGGCGGTGGACGATTCCAAACGCTTCCGCCGTTCCAAGACAATGGGCGCCGGCTTCAGAACTCGCTGAACTCGTTCATCGTGTCCGAATTCATCGCTACCTTCCTCTGGGTCAGGTTCACGTTCCACGACGCCAGATCGGCTTGCGTGCGCGGCAGCCGCAGACGCCGTGTCATCGAGCGCATCGAGTAGAAGTCGCGCTGAAGCTTCTGCACCTGCGCCACGAGCTCGTCGCCCGACATCTGTGCGGGTCGGAAGTGGCACGTCACGCCGGGCCAGCGTTCCATGTTGGCCTCGTCGATGATGCGGCCGGCGGTCTTCATCTCGTCGTAGACGGGGGTGCCGCGCAGCGGCACCAGCACATTGAAATAGGCCGCCGGGACCTTGTGCTTCTGCAGGAACTGCAGCGTCGCGGGAAACACGCCCGGATCGTCCGTATCCGCTCCGAAGACGAAGTTGAACGAGTAGCTGATGTTCCGCTGGTTGAGGTTTTCGATCATGTTCTCGTAGCTCTGGGACCGGTTGAACTGCTTATGCATCGTGTTCAACGTGTCCTGCGAGATGCTCTCGATCCCCATGTTGACGTGCAACAGGCCGGACCGCTTCGCCAGGTCGAGGAACTTCGCATCGAGGCCGAAGCGCGGTGAGAACAGCGCCGACCAACGCACCTTCAGCGGGATCAGAGCTTCGAGCAACTGCATCGTGCGGGCGGGATGGCCGACGAACTGGCTGGCGGCGAAGAAGATGTGACGGCTGCCGCACTTCCTGATCTCCTCGACCACCTCTTCGACCGGCCGGTCGCGGTAGCCGTAGTCGCCGTTCAGCCGGCGCTCGGCGCAGAAGTCGCAGGTGTAGGGGCAGCCGCGCGACTGCTGGATGACGTGCGGCCGATAGAACACGAAGTGCTTCGGATTGAGCAGGTCCCAGCGCGGCGTTGGCAGGCCTTTCAGGCTGGCGGCCTGCTCGCGCTGATAGAAGGTCCGCAGCCGCCCGGCGGCGGCGTCTTCCAGCATCCTTGGAAAGACGCCTTCCGCCTCGCCGATGCACACGGCGTCGGCGTGCTCGGCCATCTCCGCGCCGTAGAAGGTGGCATGCGGGCCGCCCATCACGGCCGTCACCTTGCGGTCGCGGAACCTGTCGGCGATCTCGTAGGCGCGCAGCGAGGTCACCGCCCGCGCCGTGATCGCGACGACATCGACCGGCGCGTCGTAGTCCGGCTCCTCGATCGCGTCATCGACGAGTGTCGCCTCCCAGTCCGGCGGTGCCAGCGCCGCCAGATACGGCAGCACGGCGCCGACGAGCTTGCGCTTGCGGATCCGGTGCGGACGGCGGTCGTCACGGGAGCGGTAGGTGGCCGCCTGGATGATCGAGAGCTTGGGCATCGACCGCCTCTCTCTCCACGGTATGTCGATGGTCCTGTGCAGGAATGTCCACCGAACGCTGTGCGGCTCCACACCGCCTCGCGTTGATCCAGATCAAGGACCCGGCAACGCCGCGTCGCCTAGGCGCGACCGCATTTATCCATCGAGGCCAGCAAGGATGATGCACAACGAGGGGTTCGCCAGCCGCAGCTTCACCGGAAGCTCCGGCATCACGGAGCACGTCATCACCGTCGCGTGTCCGGGCGATCTCGACCTGCCCCGCCAGCTGGACGCCATCGCCCGGCGCTATGCGGAGGCGCTGCAGACCCTGCGTTTGCCGCCCGACAGCGCCGTCTTCCGCCGCGTCTACGTCAGCGACGCTGCCAACCAGTTCGCGCAGGTCCGCGACAGCAGCCTGTTCGCCGAGCCGCTCGACAGCCCCGTCGCGGTCTCTCTCGTGCAGCAGGCGCCGTTACCTGCCGGTAAGGTTTCGCTGTGCGCTTATCACCTCGAAAGCCCGGCACCGATCGCCAAGCAGCAGATCGCGCCCGGCCATCTGCTGGTTCGCAACGGGGGCGCCGGCCATCTCTGGAGCACGCGGCTCTGCACCGGCGTCACCGACTGTCCGGGCGACGCCGCCGCGCAGACCGGCGAGGTGTTCGACGAGCTGATCGGCATTCTCGGCGCCAACGGCGCGACGCTGGCCGGCAACTGCGTGCGCACCTGGATCTACGTCAAGGACGTCGACGTGTTCTACCAGGACGTCGTCGCGTCGCGGATTGCGGTTTTCGAGCGGCAAGGGCTGACGCGGGAGACGCACTATATCGCCAGCACCGGCATCGAAGGCGCCTGCGAGCACCGCTACGACCTCGTGTTGATGGACGCCTACTCGGTGCTCGGCCTGCGGCCCGAGCAGGTGTCGTATCTACGCGCCCGCGACCGGCTCTGCGACACCAAGGACTACAACGTCACGTTCGAGCGCGGCACCCGCGTCGCCTACGCCGACCGGGCGCACCATTTCATCTCCGGCACGGCGAGCATCGATGCGGCCGGCGAGGTGGTGCATCTCGGCGACGTGCAGCGCCAGCTCGATCGGGCGCTCGACAACGTCGACGCGCTGCTGCGCTCGGGCGGCGCGACGCTCGCCGACATGACCCACTTCATCGTCTATCTGCGCGACCCGAGCGACCAGCCGCGCATCGAGGCCGCCTTCGCCGAGCGGTTCCCCGACGTGCCGCGACTGTTGGTTCGCGGCGCGGTGTGCCGCCCCGAATGGTTGGTCGAGGTCGAGGGTATCGCGGTCGTTCCGCATGATGCGCCGGGCCTGCCGGCCTTCTAGCAGTTCGCTGAAAAACCGGGGCCGCGTTCTCGATCTCCGTCATATCGGCGCAGGATATTCCGGGATCATCTCGATCGGCAAAGCCAGCCGATTGATCCGTGGGCGCTCGGCTGCACGGATCGGCTCCTGGTGCCTTTCACCGTTCCCGTTCCCATTCGGCCCAGCAGTCCGGATTCTCGTACACGCGCACGCTCGCGAGCTGGGGCAGGGCAAGCCGCTCGGCAATCCAGGCGGCGATGTTCTCGGCGGTCGGGTTCTCCATCACCTCGTTCAGCGTCGCGTGGTCGAGCTGCGCCAGCACCGGCATCATCGCCGCCTCCAGCTCGTAGAAGTCGGCCACCATCCCGTCATCACGCACCTTGCCGCTGAGCGTGACCTCGGCGCGGTAGGTGTGGCCGTGCATGTTCCGGCACCTGTGCGTCGGCGGCACGTGCGGCAGCCAGTGGGCCGCCTCGAAACGGAACGCGTGTGTGATCTTCACGGAACTCTCCAGTATTTGTGGGCCTGGATCGCGAGCCGCCATTCCGGATGCCGGAGGCAATACGCGACGGCAGCGTCCACGTTCTGGCGAAGCTGCGCGCCGTCCATCGGCGACAGCCAGCGATGCGTCGCCCGAAACCCGGCGAAATCGTGCGGCTCCAGGCCGGGCTGCGGATAGACCAGCTTCAATTCATCCGCGTGATCGGTCGCGAGCGTGGTGCCGGCCTTCGGGCTGACCGTCACCCAATCCAGCGACGAGAGCGGCTCTACCGTCCCGTTGGTCTCGATCGCCGTCCGGAAGCTGCGCGCTTTCAGGGCGCGGATCAGTGCCGTGTCGACCTGAAGCATCGGCTCGCCGCCGGTCAGCACGCAAAACTTGTCGGCAGCCTGGGCGTCAGGCCACAAGGCGCCAGCCGCCTCGGCAAGCGCCTCGGCATCGGCATATCGCCGGCCGCCGACGAACTCGGTGTCGCAAAACCGGCAGATCGCGGTCGCACGATCTTCCTCGCGGCCGGACCACAGGTTGCAGCCTGCAAAGCGGATGAACACCGCTAGCCGGCCGATATGTGCGCCCTCGCCCTGGTGCGTCAGGAACAGGCTGTGGACGGCATAGCTCATGGGAGGCGGTTCACGACACGCCCCTAGACGTCCAGGTTCGCGACCTTCAGCGCGTTGCCGACGATGAAGTCGCGTCGCGGCTCCACCACGTCGCCCATCAGCGTGGAGAAGACGGTGGCGGCGTCCTCGACGTCGCCGACCCTCACCTGCAGCAGCGTGCGCACGCTCGGGTCGAGCGTGGTCGCCCACAGCTCGTCGGGGTTCATCTCGCCCAGCCCCTTGAACCGCTGCGTGGTCAGCCCCTTGCGGCCGTGTGCCAGCATCCGCTCCCAGGCGGTGGCGGGACCGGCGACGGAGACCTCGGCCTGATCGAGCCTCAGAGCCGCGGGCGTGGCGAACTTCATGGCGAGCGCATCGGCGCGCTCGCACAGCCAGCGGGCCTCGGCGCTGCGCAACGCGGCGGCGTCGATCGTGTATTTCTCGACCACCCCGCGCACCGTGCGCGCCAGCACCAGCGTGCCGGGGTTGACGGTGACGGTCCAGGTCTTCTCGTTCGGCAACGAAACGTCGTTGAGCCGGGCGACCAGCGGCTGCGCGGCGGCCTGCCCGCGCGCCAGATCGGGCGTCAGCGCGCCGGCGATCGCGGCCTGCTCGAGCAGCGGCACGGGCGCGACCGAGGACAGGCCGCGCAGGTTGCGTGCGGCCTCGCGCAGCCAGATCGTCTCCGCGCGCAGCTCCTCGCCGGCCAGCGTCACGCCGTCGGCGTAGGTCAGGCTCGCCGAGGTCAGCGCCTTGTCGAGCAGATAGGCCTCCATCGCGCGGTCGTCCTTCAGGTAGCGCTGCTCGTTGCCGCGCTTGACGCGATACAAAGGCGGCTGGGCGATGAACAGGTGGCCGCGCTCGATCAGGTCGGGCATCTGGCGGAAGAAGAACGTCAGCAGCAGCGTGCGGATGTGCGAGCCGTCGACGTCCGCGTCCGTCATGATGACGATGCGGTGGTAGCGCAGCTTGCTCGCATCGAACCCGCCCTGGTCCGGCTCGCCGCGGCCGATGCCGGTGCCCAAGGCGGTGATCAGCGTGCCGATCTCCTGGCTCGACAGCATGCGGTCGAAGCGCGCGCGCTCGACGTTCAGGATCTTGCCCTTCAGCGGCAGGATCGCCTGGAACTTGCGGTCGCGCCCCTGCTTGGCCGAGCCGCCCGCGCTGTCGCCCTCGACGATGAAGATCTCGGATTTCGCCGGATCGCGCTCCGAACAGTCGGCGAGCTTGCCGGGCAGGGTCGAGATGTCCAGCACGCCCTTGCGCCGCGTCAACTCGCGCGCCTTGCGCGCCGCCTCGCGCGCCGCGGCGGCGTCCATCACCTTCTGGACGACGAGCTTCGCCTCCTTCGGATGCGTCTCGAACCAATGCCCGATCGCGTCCGACACCACCGCCTGCACCACCGGCTGCACCTCGGACGAAACCAGCTTGTCTTTGGTCTGCGACGAGAACTTCGGGTCGGGCACCTTCACCGACAGCACCGCGGTCATGCCCTCGCGCATGTCCTCGCCGACTAGGCTGAGCTGGTCCTTCTTCCCCATGCCCTCGGCGTATTTCGTCACCGCGCGAGTCAATGCCTGGCGAAAGCCCGCCAGGTGCGTGCCGCCGTCGCGCTGCGTGATGTTGTTCGTGAAGCACAGCATCGTCTCGTGGTAGCTGTCGTTCCACGACAGCGCGAACTCGACGCGGATGCCGTTGCTCTCGGGCGCGCGGACGGAGACCGGCGGCGTGAACACAGGCGCCTTGCCGCGATCGAGCCACTCGACGAACGCGACCAGCCCGCCTTTGTAGTGCATCGCGCTCTCGCGCCGCTCGGCGTGGCGTTCGTCGGCCAGGCGGATGCGCAGGCCGGAGTTCAGGAACGCCAGCTCCCGCAGCCGCCGCTCCAGCACCGCGTAGTCGAACTCCGTGCGGGTGAACGTGGCCGGGCTGGGCTTGAACGTGACCTCGGTCCCCGTTTGGTGATCGCTCGGGCCGACCACGGCCAGCGGCGCCTCGGCGTCGCCGTTGCGGAACCGGATGAAATGCTCGTGGCCGTCGCGCCAGATGCGGACTTCCATCCACTCCGACAGCGCGTTGACCACCGCGGCGCCCACGCCGTGCAGGCCGCCCGAGACCTTGTAGCTGTTCTGGTTGAACTTGCCGCCGGCGTGCAGGCGGGTCAGCACGACCTCGGTCGCGGAGATGCCCTCTTCGGCATGGATGTCGGTCGGGATGCCGCGGCCGTTGTCGCTGACGGTGACGGAGCCGTCGCCGTTCAGGATCAGCTCGACGGAATCCGCGAACCCCGCCTGCGCTTCGTCGACGGCATTGTCGATGATCTCGAAGGCCATGTGGTGCAGGCCCGAGCCGTCATCGGTGTCGCCGATATACATCCCCGGCCGCTTGCGCACGGCGTCGAGGCCGCGCAGGACCGAGATCGAGGAGGCGTCATAATGATCGCCGTTGGTGCCGTTCGGCTGGGCCGAATCCGGCGGCGTCGCGGCGTTGTCGGACATGCCGGCGAGGACTCCGTGGAGCTGGTTTGGATACTCTAGATATATATACTCTGCCGGGCGTTTGGACTAGCGTTACCATCGGGTTTTCGGCCTGATTCGTCAGGCGCCTGCCGCGGCGCGCCGCAGCGTTCCGGCCTCCACGCGCCAGTACTCCGCGGCCTCCCCGAAGGACGCGAAGACGTCCGGATCGGTGCCCGTCAGCACCGCTTGGGCAGGCAGTCGGAGCAGGGCCGCGCACAGCGCCAGCCGGCGGTCGGCGTCCAGGTGCACGGCAGGCTCGTCGAGCAGAAGCATGGGCGCGAAACCCCGCGCGTCGGCGATGATCGCGGCATGACCGAGCACCACGCCGACCAGCAGCGCCTTCTGCTGGCCTGTGCTGGCCTCGGCGGCCGGCAGCCCGGCCTCGTCGGTCAGCAGCATGTCGGCCCGGTGCGCGCCGAGGCCGGTGCCGCCGGCTTCCCGGTCGGCGCGGCGGGCGGCGGCGAGCGCGTCCCGCAGCCACGCCTCGGTGGCCACCGCGCGGTCCGCGGCGAGACGGTCGGCGACCGGGTCGGCCAGGCCGAGCCGGGCGGCCGGGAAGGGCGCCGCGGCGCCTGCCGCCAGCGCCGCGTTGATGCGGGCGATCAGGCCCGCGCGGGCGGCGGTGGCGGCGACCGCGTGGCGGGCGATGGCGTCCTCCAGCGCGGCGAGCCAGGCGGGGTCCTCGCGGCCCTCCGCGAGCAGCCGGTTGCGCTGGGCGACGGCGCTGTCGTTGGCGGCGATCTCGCGCGCATGGGCGGGCTCGAGCGCATACACGAGCCGGTCGAGAAACCGCCGCCGGCCGGCGGCACCTTCCTGGAACAGCCGGTCCATCTGCGGCGTGAGCCACACCGCGGCGACCCGGGCCGCGACCTCCGCCTGGTTGCGCGGCGGCGCGCCGTCCATGCGGAAGACGCGCCGGTCGTGCGCGCCCTCGGCCAGCGTGCCGGTACCCAGGTCGAGCGGCCCGTCCGGCGTCTCCAGCCGCGCCGCGACCGCCCAGCGGCCGCCGCCGCCGCGGCGCGCGAGGTCGGCGGTCCGCGCGCCGCGCAGCCCGCGTCCGGGCACCAGCAGCGAGACGGCCTCCAGCAGGTTGGTCTTGCCGTTGCCGTTGGGTCCGAACAGCACGGACACGGGCCGCTCGGGCCGCCAGTCGAGGGTGGCGTAGTTGCGGAATTCGGTGAGCGCGAGGCGGGTGAGGCGCAGGCCTGCCGTCACACCCGCATCGGCATCAGGACATACAGCGCCGACTGGTCGGCGGCGTCGCGCACCACCGTCGGCGCGCTGCCGTCGGAGAAGCGGAACTCCACGTCGCCCGCGATCTGGTCGGTGATGTCGTTCAGATACCGGGCCTGGAAGCCGATCTCCAGCGGGCTCGACTCGTACTTCACGCGGTCGGCGTCCAGCTCCTCGGTCGCCGTCCCCTGCTCGGGGCTCGAGGCGGACAGCACCAGCAGGTCGCGCGCGAGCGACAGCTTCACCGGCCGGGAGCGTTCGCTGCTGATCGCCGCGACGCGGCCGACGGCATCGGAAAAATCCTTCTTGCCGACGCGCAGCACCTTGTCGTTGTCGCGCGGGATGACGCGCTCGTATTCCGGGAAGGTGCCGTCGATCAGCTTGCTGGTCAGCTGCACGGTGCCGAGCTTGAACTGGATGCGGGTGTCGGACAGCGCGACGTCGACGACGTCCGTTACCTCATCGAGCAGCTTGCGCAGCTCGTTCACCGTCTTGCGCGGCACGATCACGCCCGGCATCTGCGCCGCCCCCTCGGGCAGCGGTTCCTCCACCCGGGCCAGACGGTGACCGTCGGTCGCCACCGCGCGCAGCACGCGCGCGCCGTCGGACTCGGTCGCGTGCATGTAGATGCCGTTGAGGTAGTAGCGCGTCTCCTCGGTGCTGATGGCGAAGCGCGTGCGGTCGATCAGCCCGCGCAACGCGTGGGCGGAGAGCTGGAACCGGTGCGGCAGCACGCCCGCGGTCATGCTCGGGAAGTCCTCGACCGGCAGCACGACAAGGCTGGTCGCGTAGCGCCCGGCGCGCAGCGCGAGCTGGGCGTCGCCGCCGGCGTGCTCCAGCTCGACCTCGGCCCCCTCGGGCAGCTTGCGTACGATCTCGTACAGCGTGGCGGCGGGGGCGGTGCAGCGGCCGTTTCGCGCGCCCGAGGCGGCGACCGTCTCGACGATGGCGATCTCCATGTCGGTGGCCGTGAGCGTCAGCCGCCCGTCGTCCACCGCCAGCATCACGTTGGCGAGGATCGGGATGGTGTTGCGCTTCTCCACCACGCTCTGCACGTGGGCCAGCGCCTTGAGCAGCGTGGCGCGGTCGGCCTTCAGCTTCATCGTGTTGGTCCCCAGCGATCCCGGCGGCTTGCCGAATCCGTCTGCGCTCATGGTCGCGGACTGTAGCAAGCGGCGGTTGGACCGCAAACCAAAGCCGCCGAATCGGGGCTGCCAGGGCCCGTCACGGGCCGCCACGGCCCGGGCGGGCGGCCCCCGGCCATCACGGCGCCGGAACGGGGGAGGGGCGGCGGACGCGGGCGGCGGTCAGCCTTCCAGCATGCTCTTGAGCAGCTCGACGTCCTCGGCGAAGGCGGAGTCCTTGATCATCAGCTCCGAGACGCGGGAGACCGCGTGCATCACCGTGGTGTGGTCGCGCCCGCCGAAGCGGCGGCCGATCTCGGGCAGAGACCGGGCGGTGAGCTGCTTGGCGAGATACATCGCCACCTGCCGCGGGCGGGCAACGTTGCGCGCCCGCCGCGCGCTGCTCATGTCGCCGAGGCGGATGTGGTAGTGCTCGGCGACGCGGCGCTGGATCTCCTCGATCGTCACCCGCCGCTCGTGCGCCTTCAGCACGTCGTGCAGCACTTCCTGCGCGGTCTCCAGCGTCACCGCGCGGTTGAACAGGTTGGCATGCGCGACCAAGCGGTTCAGCGCGCCTTCCAGCTCGCGGACGTTGGACGTGATCTTGTGCGCGAGGAACTCCATCACCTTGTGCGGCACGGGCACGCCGGCGCGCGCCGCCTTCGCCTCGAGGATGCTGATGCGCAGCTCGAACGTGGTGGCGTGCAGGTCGGCGACCATGCCGCAGCCGAGGCGGGTCTGCAGGCGCGCCTCAAGGCCCGACAGGTCGGAAGGCGACTTGTCGGCCGAGACGACGATCTGCTTGCCCGCCTCCACCAGCGCGTTGAAGGTGTGGAAGAACTCTTCCTGCGTGTTGTCCTTGCCGATCAGGAACTGCAGGTCGTCGACCATCAGCACGTCGACGCTGCGCAGCTGCTCCTTGAACTCCATCGTCGACTGACTGCGGATGGCGGCGATGAAGCGGTACATGAACCGCTCGGCCGACATGTAGGCGACGGTGACCGGCTTCTGCGGCGCGGTGCGGTGGCGCAGCTCCCACTGCATCGCGTGCATCAGGTGCGTCTTGCCCAGGCCGACGCCGCCGTACAGGAACAGCGGGTTGAAGCCGGGCGTGGACGGCTGCGCGGCCACGCGGCGGGCGCAGGCGTGCGCGAACTCGTTGGGCTTGCCGACGACGAAGCTGTCGAAGGTGAAACGCGGGTCGGGCTCGGCGGCGATGTCGAGCCGGGGTTCGCCGCGATCCTCACGTTCGGCCATCGCTGCCTCCCCGCGCGGGTTCGCATCGTACCCGTTGTGCCCCCCGTTGTGGCCGCCTGCGTGCGCCGCGTGCCCGTTCAGTCCGTTCCGGGCGATGGCGGGCATCGGCACCGCGGCCTGCTGCACGGGCGCTGCGGGCAGGGTGGCCCCGTTGGCGGCGACGCGGATGTCGACCCGGCGGATCCGCCGGTTCTCCTGCTGCCACAGCTTGTTCAGCGTGTCGCCGAAACGTCCGCGCACCTCGTCGCGCAGGAAGCGCGTCGGCATCTGCAGCATCACCTCGTCGCCGTCGATGCCGGCGAAGGTCATCTGTCGCAGCCAGGTCTGGTAATCCATCCCGCTGACCTCGACCTGAAGGCGTGCGCACACGCGCGCCCACTGGTCGGCAAGCGGTCGTTCATTGCAGTCGTAACCATCGGTGCGGGTGACGTCACGTTCTAGTTCGCCGCTTTCCGACGTCACTGATCCTGCCCCCCGCCGCTGGTTTCGTCGAAGCGTCTGACCGTAACCGGACCCGGCGCGCCGCAGTTGCGCGATCGGGAAGGCTTCGAGCGTTCCCCAACGCCCGACAAGAAAACCCTAAGCCGGTTGTAACGGCCGGGCAATCGCTTTGTGGGGGTTGACATGACGTTTCTTTGCAATGCGCGGCAACGTGCCGAACGCGGTGAACAATGCCGAAGTAAACAGAATCAAATCAGCTCGATCATTTCTTGATCGAGCTGTGCTGGAGCTGTTCCGTTTTCCGGAAACGGCAAAAGAGAGAGGCCGCCCGCGTTTGCGGGTAGGCCTCCGCCGTAGGATCGTCAGGTGGACGCGAGCAACTTTATGTGCGCGGACAGTCGCGACAGCTTGCGTGCCACGGTGTTGCTGTGAATGACGCCCTTGGATGCAGCGCGCTGCATCTCGGGCTGGGCGGCGCGCAGCGCGTCCTGCGCGGCCTGCTTGTCGCCGCCGGCAATGGCGGCCTCCACCTTGCGGACGAAGGTGCGCATGCGCGACTTGCGCGCATGGTTGCGCGCGGCGCGTTTGGCGGTCTGACGGATGCGCTTGCGCGCGGAATCGGTGTTCGCCATCGGTTTCAGCAGTGCTCTTACGCGAAAATTGACTTCAGTCGGTGCCCAGAACGGTGGTGCTCAAGCACGGCAGTCCGGTGCATAGCCTCGTCGTTTATGCTCGACGCGAATCCGAGTCAAGGAACGTGAATCCGTCAACGGCCTGTGGATGGCGAGGATAACGGTGATCGCCTCGCCACGGGTGACGCAGCCTTGCGTGCAGGACAAGCCTCAGCCTCGGCGGAAGTCGGGTTTGCGCTTCTCCGCGAACGCGGCCATGCCTTCTCGCTGGTGCGGCGTGCCGAACAGCGACAGGAACAGCGCGCGTTCGAAGCGCACGCCTTCGGCCAGTGACATTTCGAAACACCGGTTGACCGCCTGCTTGCCCATCGCAACCGCGGTGGGCGACAGCGCGGCGATCTTCTCGGCGACCTTGATCGTCTCGGCCTCCAGCTCGGCGGCGGGCACGACGCGGGAGACCAGACCGGCGCGCTCGGCTTCCTGCGCGTCGATGAAGCGGCCGGTCAGCACCATCTCCATCGCCTTCGCCTTGCCGACCGCGAGCGGCAACCGTTGCGTGCCGCCCGACCCGGGGATCACGCCGAGGTTGATCTCCGGCTGGCCGAACTTTGCCGTGTCGGCGGCGATCGCGATGTCGCACATCATCGCCAGCTCGCAGCCGCCGCCGAGCGCGAAGCCGGCCACCGCCGCGATCACCGGCTTGCGGATGCGGGTGACGACCTCCCACGGCGCGATGAAGTCGTCGTGGTACACAGCGGGGTAGTCGCGGTCCTTCATCTCCTTGATGTCGGCGCCCGCGGCGAAGGCCTTCTCGCTGCCGGTGATGACGATGGCGCCGACCGACGGATCGGCGTCGAACGCCGTCAGCTGTTCGCCGAGTTCGCGTACCAGCTGGGCGCACAGCGCGTTGAGCGCCTGCGGGCGGTGCAGGCGGATCAGGCCGACTGCGCCGTTCGCGTGCATCTCGACCAGGATCATCTCCGGCATTGGGAACTCCTCGCGTGCGATGTGTGGGCGCTGCTGCGTTTCGGCACCCGAACCTAACGCTGCGTGCGCGGGCAGTAAAACGTGCTGCGGCCGGACTGCACGATGCGGCGGATGCCGGCGCAGTCCGGTGGCCCGGGGCAGCGCTCGCAGCGCTCGCCTTCGCGGCCATACACCTTCCAGGCGTGCTGGAAGTAGCCGAGCTCGCCGTCGGGCTGCACGTAGTCGCGCAGGCTCGACCCGCCGGCCGCGATCGCCTCGGTCAGCGTCGAGCGGATCGCGGGCACCAGCCGCTCGGCGCGGCGTCCGGCCACGCTCGCGGCAAGCCGGCGCGGGCTGATCCGGGCGCGGAACAGCGCCTCGCACACGTAGATGTTGCCGAGCCCCGCCACGACGCCCTGGTCCAGCAGCGCCGCCTTGATCGGCGTGCGCTTGCCGGCCAGCGCCGCCGAAAGCGTCGCCGCGTCGAAGCCCGGCTCCAGCGGTTCCGGGCCGAGCCCGGCCAGCAACCGGTGCGTGTCTTCCTCCCCCGTCGCAACCAGATCGGCCGCGCCGAAGCGTCGCGGATCGACGAAGCCGACGCGCCAGCCGTCGTCGGTCTCCAGCACCAGATGCTCGTGCAGCCCGGCCGGCTCCGCCTGATCGGCGCGGCGCAGCACGATCCGCCCGGACATGCCCAGGTGCAGCAGCACGCTCCGCCCGCCGTCCAGCCGCATCAGGATATACTTGCCGCGGCGGCGGAAGCCGCGCACCCGCGCGCCGGTGAGCTGGCGGGCGAAGCCCTCCGGCAGCTTCCAGCGCAGGTCCGGGCGGTGGGCGGCGGCGCGCCGGATCACGCGGCCTTCCAGGCGCTCGCGCAGGCCGCGCATCACGGTCTCGACCTCGGGGAGTTCCGGCATCGGTGCCGAGCACCTATACCTTTGTGCCCATGAACGACAGTCCCACCGACAGTCCCGAGGCCGACTTCGGCTTCCGCCGCGTCCCCGCCGGGGCGAAGAAGCCGCTGGTGCGCGCGGTGTTCGACAGCGTGGCCTCGCGCTACGACGTGATGAACGACCTCATGTCGCTCGGCGTGCACCGCGCCTGGAAGCGCATCTACGTCACCGCGCTCGACCCGCGGCCGCGCCGGTCCTTGCTCGATCTGGCGGGCGGCACGGGCGACATCAGCTTCGGCTGGCTGGCGCGCGGCGGCGGCCCGGCGATCTGCTCGGACATCAACCTGTCGATGCTCCAGGTCGGGCGGCAGCGCGCCGACGCACGCGGGCTGCTCGACCTCGGATTCCTGGTCGCCGACGCCGAGCAGCTGCCGCTGCCCGACCGCGCGGTGGACACCGTCTCGATGGCGTTCGGGCTGCGCAACTGCACGGACATCGCCGCCGTGCTGCGCGAGGCGCGGCGGGTGCTGCGGCCGGGCGGGCGGTTCCTGTGCCTGGAGTTCAGCCGGCTGCAGGTGGCGGCGGCGCTGCCGCTGTACGACGCATGGTCGTTCAAGGTGCTGCCGCGTCTGGGGCGGCTGGTCGCGGGCGACGCCGACAGCTACTGCTACCTGGCCGAGAGCATCCGCACCTTCCCGTCGCAGGAGAGGCTGGCAGCGATGATGCGCGACGCCGGGTTCCGCCGCGTCTGCGTGCGCAACCTCTCGGGCGGCATCGCGGCCATCCACACCGGGTGGCGGCTCTGAGCGCGCTCGCCGGCAAGCATGTGCTGCTGATCGTCAGCGGCGGCATCGCGGCCTACAAGACGCTGGAGCTGATCCGGCTCCTTCGCAAAGACGCCTGCGAGGTGACCTGCGTGCTGACGCACAACGGCGCGCAGTTCGTCACCCCGCTGTCGTTGCAGGCGCTGAGCGAGAACAAGGTCTACACCGACCTGTTCTCGCTCACCGACGAGAGCGAGATGGGCCACATCCAGCTCTCGCGCGCCGCCGACCTGCTGGTGGTCGCACCCGCCTCGGCCAGCATCCTCTCCCGCATGGCGGCGGGCGAGGCGGACGACCTGGCGACGACCGTATTGCTCGCGACCGACAAGCCGGTGCTGGTGGCGCCGGCGATGAACGTACGGATGTGGCAGCATCCGGCGACGGTCGCGAACATGGCGACCCTCGCCGCGCGCGGCGTGCAGGTGGTCGGACCCGAGGAAGGTCCGATGGCGTGCAACGAGTTCGGCCCCGGCCGGCTCGCCGAGCCGCCGCAGATCCTCGCGGCCATCGAGGCGATGCTGGCGCCGCGCGCGCGCCAGCTCGCCGGACGCCACGCCGTCGTCACCGCCGGCCCCACGCACGAGCCGATCGACCCGGTGCGCTACATCGCCAACCGCAGCAGCGGCCGCCAGGGCTACGCGATCGCCGAGGCGCTGGCGGAGCTGGGCGCTCGCGTCACGCTGGTCAGCGGCCCGACGCATCTGCCCGCGCCGCCGGACGTCGCGTTGCGTCGGGTGGAGACGGCGGCGCAGATGCTCGACGCGGTGCGCGCGGCGCTGCCCGCCGACATCGCGGTGTTCAACGCCGCCGTCGCCGACTGGCGCGTGGAGGTCGCCGGCGCGCACAAGCTGAAGAAGACCGACGCCGGCCCGCCGGTGCTGACGCTGACCACCAACCCCGACATCCTGGCGACGATCGGCGCGATGACCGACGGACGTCCGCGCCTGGTGGTCGGATTCGCGGCGGAGACCGACGCGGTCGAAGCCAACGCGCGCGACAAGCTGCGCCGCAAGCGCGCCGATTGGATCGTCGCCAACGACGTATCGCCGCCGACGGGCGTGTTCGGCGGCGAGGAGAACGCCGTCAGCCTGGTCACGCAGGACGGCGTGGAGCGCTGGCCGCGCCTGTCCAAGCAGGAGGTCGCGCGGCGGCTGGCGGCAAAGATCGCCGAGACACTCGGCTGACCACCGCGACCGTGCGACACTTGCGCGCATGACCGAGTCGCCGAGCGTCGAACTGCGCGTGCTCGACCCGCGCCTGCACGACTGGGGCCTGCCGCGCTACCAGAGCGCGATGGCCGCGGCAATCGATCTGCACGCCTGCATCGATGCGCCGATGACGATCGCACCGGGCGATCCGGCGGTGCTGATCTCGTCGGGCATCGCGGTGCACATGGAAGCGGCGGGGATGGCCGCGCTGGTGCTGCCGCGCTCGGGCGTGGGCCACAAGCGCGGGCTGGTGCTGGGCAACCTCGTCGGGCTGATCGACCCCGACTACACCGGCCCGGTGATGGTCAGCGCCTGGAACCGCAACGCGCCCGGCACCGAGCCGATCGTGCTCACGCCCGGCGAACGTTTCGCCCAGATGATGTTCGTCCCGGTGCTGCGGCCGGCGTTCAGCGTGGTGGAGGCGTTCTCCGCGCCGAGCGCGCGGGGCGCGGCCGGGTTCGGATCGACGGGCTGAGGGGTGTCACCTACCTGAAACATCGCGGGGCCGTGACACGGCCGTAGGGCCGGGCTATGGGGCGGGGCCTCTCAATCCCGTGGGTCCAGCGCATGTCCGATACCACGCATACCGGCGCGACCCACGGCCTGACGCTCGGCCGCCGTCTGCCGAACATCTGGGACCTCGCCGCGATCCTGACCGTCTTCGGCCTGATCGTCGGCGCCGCCCACGTCGTGCCCGGCGCCTTCGTCAAGCTGAACGGGACGGCCACCGCGGAGATCCAGCTCGATCCGTCGTACCTGCCCTACTATGCCGCGCGCACCACGCTGCGCATGTTCGCAGCCCTGGCCGCGTCGCTGTTCTTCACCTTCACCTACGCGACTCTGGCGGCGAAAAGCCGGCGCGCCGAGCTGGTGATGATCCCGATCCTCGACGTGTTGCAGTCGGTGCCGATTCTCGGGTTCCTGACCTTCACCACCGTCTTCTTCATGAGCCTGTTCCCCGGCAGCATCGCCGGGCTGGAGCTTGCGGCGATCTTCGCGATTTTCACCAGCCAGGCCTGGAACATGGCGTTCAGCCTCTATCAGTCACTCAAGACGATGCCGACCGACCTCGACGAAGCAGCGCGGTCGTTCCGGCTGACATCATGGCAGAAGTTCTGGCGGCTGGAAGTGCCGTTCGCGATGCCCGGGCTGATCTGGAACATGATGCTGTCGATGTCGGGCGGCTGGTTCTTCGTCGTGGCCAGCGAGGCGATCACGGTCGGCGACAACACCTGGAAGCTGCCTGGCATCGGTTCGTATGTCGCGACCGCGCTCGACAAGCGCGACATGGGGGGGATCTTCTGGGCAATCCTGGCGATGGCGGTGGTGATCCTGCTGTATGACCAGCTGCTGTTCCGGCCGCTGACGGCGTGGTCGTCCAAGTTCCGCGTCGAGCTGACCGCCGGGGTCGAGGGCGAGGACCCGTGGGTGCTGAAGGTGATGCGGCGCACCCGCCTGATGCGCGCGGTCGGCGACGGCGTCGGCGGCGCTTTCAGCTACGTGACCGGCCTGCGGCTGGGCCGCGCGCCCCGCCTGGGACGCGCCTGGGCCGGCCGGGGCGGCTCGCGCCTCGGCGACGTCGTCTTCATGGTCATCGTCGCCGCGGTGGCGGCATATGCGATCTGGCAGATCGTCGCCTACGTCACCGAGACGCTCGGCTGGTCGGACCTCGGCCAGGCCGCGCTGCTCGGCGTCTATACGATGATCCGGGTGCTGCTGCTGATGGCGCTGGCGACCGTCTTTTGGGTGCCGATCAGCGTCTGGGTCGGCCTGCGGCCGGCCTGGGCGCGGCGCGTGCAGCCGGCGGCGCAGTTCATGGCGGCCTTCCCGGCGAACCTGTTCTTCCCGATCTTCGTCATCGCCATCGTCACCTACAAGCTCAATCCCGACATCTGGCTGACGCCGCTGATCGTGCTCGGCACCCAGTGGTATATCGTGTTCAACGTCATCGCCGGTGCGGCGGCGTTCCCGACCGATCTGCGCGAAGTGGCGGCGAACTTCCGCGTCGGCGGCTGGATGTGGTGGCGCAAGGTGATGCTCCCGGGGATCTTCCCGTATTTCGTCACCGGCGCGATCACCGCCTCGGGCGGATCGTGGAACGCATCGATCGTCGCCGAGGTCGCGAGCTGGGGCAATGACAAGGTGGAGGCGCACGGGCTCGGCGCCTACATCGCCGACGCGACCGCGAACGGTGACATGGCGAAAGTCGTGCTGGGCGTCGCGGTGATGAGCGCCTTCGTGCTGGTGTTCAACCGCGCGATCTGGCGCCCGATGTATGCCTACGCCGTACGCCGCACGACGCTCGGCTGAAAGGATCCGCCATGGATACCGCCTCGGTCCACCAGACGCTGCTGCAGGTCGATAACTGCCGGCAGGCGTATCACAAGGACAACAACACCGATCTGCTGGTCCTCGATAACGTGCAGCTGACGCTGCGCGAGAGCGAGATCGTCGCCCTGCTCGGCCGCTCGGGCTCGGGCAAGTCGACCCTGATGCGCATCGTCGCCGGCCTGCTGCGGCCGACCGCGGGCGACGTGCGGTATCGCGGCAAGCCGGTCACCGGGCCGTTCGACGGCGTGGCGATGGTGTTCCAGAGCTTCGCGCTGCTGCCCTGGCTGACGGTGAGCGAGAACGTGGAGCTTGGGCTGGAGGCGCAGGGGGTCCCGAAGGCCGAGCGCGAGAAGCGCGCCGAGGAAGCGATCGACCTGATCGGCCTGGGCGGCTTCGAGACCGCCTATCCGAAGGAGCTGTCGGGCGGCATGCGCCAGCGCGTCGGCCTCGCGCGCGCGCTGGTCGTGCATCCCGACCTGCTGCTGATGGACGAACCGTTCAGCGCGCTCGATGTGCTGACCGCCGAGACGCTGCGCACCGACCTGATCGACCTGTGGACCGAGGGCAAGCTGCCGATCAAGGCGATCCTGATGGTGACGCACAATATCGAGGAAGCGGTGCTGATGGCCGACCGCATCCTGGTCTTCCAGAGCAACCCCGGCCGTGTGGCGCACGAGCTGCGGGTGCCGTTCGCGCATCCGCGCAACCGCCTCGATCCGGCGTTCCGCAAGCTGGTCGACGAGATCTATGCCGTCATGACCCGCCGCCAGCCCGGCACCGAGCGGGTCACCGCGCCGACGCCGGCCGCGGCGTTCGCCACCCCGCTCGCGTCGGTCGGCACCAACCTGATGTCGGGCCTGCTGGAGACACTGGCCGCACCGCCGTACGAGGGCAAGGCCGACCTGCCGGCGCTCGCGGAGTCGCTGCAGCTCGAGGTCGACGAACTGCTGCCCTTGGGCGAAATGCTGCAGCTGCTGCGCTTCGCCGAGCTGGAAGAAGGCGACATCAAGCTGACGCCGCTCGGGGGGGAGTTCGCGCACTCCGACCTCGATCACCGCAAGAAGCTGTTCGCGACGACTTTGCGCGCCAGCGTGCCGCTGATCGCGAGCATCCGGCGCGTGCTGGACGAGCGGCCGAACCACCGGGCGAGCGCCGTGCGGTTCCGCGACGAACTCGAGGACAGCATGTCGCCCGAATACGCCGAGGCGACGCTGCGCACCGCCGTCGCCTGGGGCCGCTACGCCGAGCTGTTCGTCTATGACGAAGAGGCGGACCAGTTCGAGCTCGAGGAGCCGGAGGAGGCGGAAGCGGCGGACTGACGCGCGGGGGCCGCCTCGCCCGCATCAGCGCGCCAGCGCGATCCGTCCGGCGACGCTCAGGCTGCGCAGGTCGATCACCACCACGCGGTCCGCGCCGCCGCCCTGCAGCTGCACCGCCAGCCGGTCGCCGGATGCCGCGACGCCGGCGATGCGCGTGCCCGCCGGCTCGTCCAGCACCGTCGGCGCCCGCGCGACTGCGGTGCCGGTGGAATTCAGCTTCTGCACGATCAGCACCAGAAGCGCGGCCGTGCCGACCACGATCAGCACGCCCATCACGATCACCGCCGCCTTCAGCGCCCGCATCGCCCCATCCCGAACTCGCGCCACCGGATCGTGCGCGCTATGCCGCCGTCCATGGCCGACACGCCCCTGGCCGACGCGCCCCGGACCGACGCACCGATATCGGACACGATCGCCGTCACCGCGCCGGCTGACGCGGCCGGCCAGCGCGCCGACCGCTTCCTCGCCGACGCCATCGGCACGCTCTCCCGCACCCGCGTCAAGGCGCTGATCGAGGCCGGCCACGCGACGCGGGATGGCGCGCCGCTGCGCGAACCCGCCGATCCGGTGCGCGCCGGCGCCCGCTATGCGCTCACCGTCCCGCCGCCCACGCCGGCGATCCCCGAGGCCGAGGCCATCCCGTTCCCGATCCTGTTCGAGGACGCCGACCTGATCGTGCTCGACAAGCCGCCCGGCCTCGTCGTGCATCCGGCGCCGGGCAACGAGGCCGGCACGCTGGTCAATGCGCTGCTGGCCCATTGCGGCGACAGCCGGCCCGGCATCGGCGGCGAGCGCCGGCCCGGGATCGTCCACCGCCTCGACAAGGACACCTCGGGAGTCATGGTCGTCGCCAAGTCCGAACTGGCCCTGGCCGCCTTGTCGGCCGCGTTCGCGTCGCGGGACCTCGACCGCGCCTACCTCGCGCTGGTCTGGGGTCTGCCCAGCCCCGCCGAAGGCACCATCGAGGGCGCCATCGGGCGCGACCCGCGCGAACGCAAGCGGATGGCCGTCGTCTCGCGCGGCGGCAAGCCGGCGCTGACCCGCTACGCCGTCCGCCGCGCCTGGGGCCTCGGCGCCAGCCTGCTCGAGTGCCGCCTCGCCACCGGGCGGACCCACCAGATCCGGGTCCACCTCGCCAGCCGCGGCCATCCGATCGTGGGCGACCCGCTCTACCTCCGCCGCGTCCCGGCCGCCGCCCGCGCGGTCCCGGAGCCGGCCCGCGCGGCCATGCTCGACTTCCCGCGCCAGGCCCTGCACGCCGCCCGGCTCGGCTTCGTCCACCCCCGCACCGGGCAGAAACTGAGCTTCGAAACCCCTCTGCCGGCCGATTTCAAGGCATTGCTCGATATCATCGACAAGGCCGATCAAGCCAGTTAAACTAGGAATGTATACCAAAAAAGCATGGCCGCCTCACGTTTCTTTCACTGGAGCGGACCATCCAGGTCTGGTATAGAGCATGCAACCAAGTGAGCGGAGCGGGCGGGTGCCCTGCTTCGCGGGCCGTCCGGAGCCGCAGCCGCCGACGCTGGGGCGGGTATCCGGGACTTGATGGCCCCTCCCGCGCCCGAGACTGGCGACGGTCGCAACCCGCGATCGGCCCGCGCCGTAAAGGGCGGACCAAGTTGCCAGACGCAAGGAGCCTGTCGTGGCCTCTGCCGTTCTGAATATCGCCCCTGAGGGCAATCTCTCGCGCTACCTGCAGGAGATCCGCAAGTATCCGATGCTAACCGCCGAGGAAGAGCTTGCGCTCTCCAAGCGTTGGCGCGACCACGAAGATATGGAGGCGGCGCATAAGCTTGTCACCTCCCACCTGCGCCTCGTTGCAAAGATCGCCATGGGCTATCGCGGCTACGGCCTGCCGGTCGGCGAGTTGATCAGCGAGGGCAATGTCGGCATGATGCAGGCGGTCAAGCGGTTCGATCCGGACCGTGGCTTCCGCCTCGCCACCTATGCCATGTGGTGGATCCGCGCCGCGATCCAGGAATACATCCTGCACAGCTGGTCGCTCGTGAAGATGGGCACCACGGCCGCGCAGAAGAAGCTGTTCTTCAACCTGCGCCGGCTGAAGGGCCAGATGCAGGCGATCGAGGACGGCGACCTCAAGCCCGAGCAGGTCGCCAAGATCGCCCACATGCTCGCCGTGCCCGAGCAGGACGTGGTGAGCATGAACCGCCGACTGGCGGCGCCCGACCACAGCCTCAACGCGCCCGTGCGCGCCGACAGCGAAGGCGAGTGGCAGGACTGGCTGGTCGACGAGACCGAAAGCCAGGAGAGCGCGCTCGCCGACCGCGAGGAGATGACCGGCCGCAAGGCGCTGCTGAACGGTGCGCTGAAGACGCTGAACGAGCGCGAGCGCCACATCCTCATCGAGCGCCGCCTGAAGGACGACCCGACCACGCTCGAGGAACTCAGCCAGCAGTACGGCATCTCGCGCGAACGTGTCCGGCAGATCGAGGTGCGCGCGTTCGAGAAGCTGCAGAAGGCGATGAAGGCGCAGGTTGCCGAGCGCCGTCTTGCCGCGGTGCAGCCCACCGCCGTCGCCTGACGCCCACCGTTTCGTCGACACTCGTAACTGAGCGCGGCTCCGTCCACATGGACGGAGCCGTTTTCATGTTTGCGTTCGTGCCTTACGCTCGCGCGCACGACTGATGCGGCCCGGCAGAGGAGACAGCGTTGTCGACCACCCTCTCGACCCCCGCGACGGCCCCGGCGCAGCGCTCCTGGATCGAGCGCCTGTGGTCTTCCATCGCCGATCGGGGACGGCAATACGCGGCGGTTCCGGGCGACAGCGTCGGCAACGCCGAGCGCGCCCGCCTGCTCGCCGAAATGCTGCTCAGCGGCAAGGGCGAAGCATCGGGCGCGGCGCTCGCGCGCGAGCTGCAGGCGGTCTGGCGGCGTCTCGGCCCTGACGAGCGGCTGGAGTTCTATCGCTTCCTCGCCGCCGGCTTCGTGCCGGACAGCGACACGCTCCGCCGCGCGGCGGAGGCCTACATCGCCAACCCCGACGCGATGCACGCCGCCCAGCTCTCCGAAGCGGCGGACCCGCCGCGCCAGGAGCTGCTGCGCCGGATGAACATGTCGTCCGGCGGCACCGCAGCACTGGTGGCGATGCGCACCGAACTGCTCGGCCTGCTGCGCGCGCACAAGGAGCTGACTCCGCTCGACACCGACCTGCGTCACCTGTTCGGTAGTTGGTTCAACCGCGGCTTCCTCGATCTGCGCCGCATCGACTGGCAGACGCCGGCGGCTGTGCTGGAGAAGCTGATCCGCTACGAAGCGGTGCACGAGATCCGCGGCTGGGAGGATCTGCGCCGCCGCCTCGCGCCCGACCGCCGCTGCTTCGGCTTCTTCCACCCCGCCCTGCTCGGCGAGCCGCTGATCTTCGTCGAGGTCGCGCTCACCGAAGGCCTCGCTGCCGCCGTGCAGCCGCTGCTCGAACCGACCGATGACGATGCCGCGAGGGAGCGCGAAGCAAAGGCCGACACCGCGATCTTCTACTCGATCTCCAATTGCCAGGACGGGTTGCGCGGAGTCAGTTTCGGCAACTTCCTCATCAAGCAGGTCGTCGAGGAGCTGAAGGCCGAGCTGCCGAATCTCGTGCGCTTCTCGACGCTCTCGCCGATCCCCGGCTTCCGCCGCTGGCTCGACCGCCGCCTCGCCGCCGAGCCCGCCAAGGACGGCGACCTGATCCGCGCGGCCGAGGCCGCGGCGATCCTGCAGGCGGCGGGCGCCACGGACGGCCCCACGGACGGCCCCACGGACGGCCCCACGGGCGGCCAGGACGCGCACGGCGCGATGCGCCGGCTGCTGCAGGACACGCAGTGGTGGACGCAGCCGGAGGCGGAGCAGGCCCTGCGGGCGCCGGTGCTGCGCGCCTGCGCGCGTTATCTGACCGACAGCACCGCGCAGCGCGGCCCGCTCGATCCGGTCGGGCGCTTCCACCTGCGCAACGGCGCCAGGCTGGAGCGCATCAACTGGCTGGCCAATACCGCGCCGCGCGGCTTCGACGAATCCTACGGCATGATGGTGAACTACCTGTACGACCTGCCGACCATCGAGGAGAACCACGAGGCGGTCGTGCGCGACGGCCGCGTGGTGCGCTCGGCGGAGGTGGACGCGCTGCTGAAGGGACCCAACCACACCGAGGGCAGGCGCCGCGGGAAGGCCCACAACGGCGCTTGACGGGACGGGGGCGCCTGACAGGACGGGGCGCTTGACAGGACGGGCGAACCGCCCGCCAAACGCTACCGGCTACGCCGCGCCACGAAAACGGGTGCGAAAGAAACGACTGGGAGGGGCCTTGTCATATCGCTGCCCGCGCAGGCTCACATGAACGAAAGCAAGGGACCGCTGCGCGGCCTGACCGTCTTCGACCTCACCCGCGTGCTGGCCGGTCCCACCTGCGTGCAGATGCTCGCCGATCTCGGCGCCGACGTGGTCAAGATCGAAAAATCCGGATCGGGCGACGACACCCGCGGCTTCGCGCCGCCCTTCATGCCGGGCACGCAGGAGAGCGCCTACTTCGTCGGCATCAACCGCAACAAGCGGTCGGTGACGCTCGACATCGCCAAGCCGGAGGGCCAGCAGATCGCGCGCCGCCTGATCGAGCAGAGCGACATCCTGGTGGAAAACTTCAAGGTCGGCGCGCTGGCGAAATACGGGCTCGACTACGCCACGCTGCACGCCAGGCACCCGGGCCTGATCTACTGCTCGATCACCGGCTTCGGTCAGACCGGCCCGTACGCGCCGCGTCCGGGTTACGACAGCCTGGTGCAGGCGATGGGCGGCGTGATGAGCGTCACCGGCGAGCCGGACGGCCAGCCGCAGAAGGTCGGCATCCCGATCGCCGACACCTTCGCCGGGTTGTACGGATGCATCGGCGTGCTGGCCGCGCTGCGTGAGAAGCAACTGACCGGGCGGGGACAGCAGATCGACATCGGCATGCTGGACACGCATGTCGCGTGGCTCGCCAACCAGGCGATGAACTACCTGGCGACCGGCGAGAACCCGCCGCGGCTGGGCAACCAGCACCCCAACATCGTGCCCTACCAGGTGTTCGCGACCAGCGACGGGTTCGTCGTGCTGTCGATCGGCAACGACCCGACGTTCAAGCGCTTCTGCGAGAACTTCGATCTCGCGCACCTGCCGGACGATCCGCGCTTCGCGACCAACGCGGCGCGCGTCGAGAACCGCAAGCTGGTGACCGACACGCTGACGCCGGTGATGGCGCAGCATCCGACCGCGTGGTGGATCGATCGGCTGGAGGCGCTGAAGATCGGCTGCGGCCCGATCAACCGGCTGTCGGAGGTGTTCGCCGACCCGCAGGTGCAGGCGCGCGAAGTGGTGCGCGAGATGGCGCACGGCTCCGGCGCGACGGTGAAGGTGATTGCCAACCCGGTGCGCCTGTCCGAGACCCCGCCCGAATACCGGACGCCGCCGCCGATGCTGGGCGAGCACACCGACGAGGTGCTGCGCGGCCGCCTGGGGATGTCGGAGGCGGAACTCGCAGCACTGCGCGAAAAGGGCGTCATCTAGACCCGCTCCGGTCGCTTCCGCGGCTGCCGCAACGCGGTCATTCGTCGCTTCCCCGGATGACGGGCGAGCGTCCGATGGTTATGACAGCCGCGCGCTCGTGTACCCTGTTCATGTTCGCGGGTCGGCGACGCGGCGGTCTCGATTGTTATTGCCAGCGTCGGTGAGATGGGCTTCCCACCTTCGGGGTCAGGGGGAACAAAGGTGGCTTGGCTCGCCGACCTTGTCGAACGGGCGGCGCAACTTCGCAGGCCGCTGGCATGGGCGCTCTCGCTCGCGCTGTTCGCGTTGTGTCTTGCGGCGCGGTTCGCGCTGGAGCCGTGGATCTCGGCGATCCCGTTCATCACGTTCTTCCTCGCCGTCGCCGGGGCGGCGATTCTGGGTGGCTGGGGGCCGGCGCTGGTCGTGCTCGGCCTCTCGGTCCTGAGCAGCTGGTTCTTTTTCCTGCCGCCCTATTGGTCCTTCAATTTCAAGACACCCGACACGTTCGTCATCATATTTGTCATCATCATCGTCAACCTCGTCGAGATCGCGCTGATCAACGCATTGGTCAGTGCCGCGAGCCGCCTGCGCTCGGCCTCGCGGATGCAACAGACTCTGTTCCGCGAGCTGCAGCACCGGGTCGCCAACAACATGCAGGTGGTGGCGTCGATCCTGCACCACGCGGGCCGCGGCCTGGACGATCCGGTGGCGGTGGACATGCTCGATGACGCGGAGGCCCGCATCATCGCGATGGCGCAGCTGCACCGCCGCCTCTATGAGCCCGACGCCTACACGAAGGGGCTGGCGCCGCTGCTGCAGGAGTTGCTCGCGGACCAGTTCCAGGGCCTGCCGGTCACGGTCAGGCTCGACATCCGCCAGGAGGCTCCGTCGCTCAGCCAGATGACGGCGATCAGCCTGCTGGTGAGCGAGGCGGCGACCAACGCGGCCAAGCACGTCTTCCGCCCGGAGTACGGCACGTTGTTCGAGGTGTCCCTGGTCGACGGGGCGAACGGCCGGCTGCGCCTGCGCATCCACGACGACGGCCCGGGCATCGCACCGAAGGCGCCGGACATGCCGAAGGCGAGGGGCATGGGGATGGGCATCATGGAGGCGTTTGCCCGCCAGCTCGGCGGCAGCCTGACGGTCGAAAGCGGCAAAGGCACGACCTTGAGCGTGGAGTTCAGCCCCGACCGCGACGGCGCCGTCGCGCATGCGTGACCCCCCCGTGGCGCGGGTCCGTGACCCGCGCCGTGATCGTCCGTGGAGCGCGGCAACCTTGGGCAGGCGCCTCCGTTGACTCCTCCGGCTAGCGATATTCAGGAGGACCGAGATGGACCACGATCGCGTCGAAGGCGGGCTGAAGCGGGCCAAGGGTGCCGTGAAGGAAGGCGTCGGCAAGGTGACCGGCGACACCAAGACCCAGGCCGAGGGCAAGGCCGACAAGGCCGAAGGCAAGGTCCAGAGCGCCGTTGGCGGCGCCAAGGACAAGGCCCGCGAGATGCTCGACAAGAGCTAATCCTGCGACCATCGGCGGCCCCCGCGGGCTGCCGGGAACGATCGGGGCGCCGTGGCGACACGGCGCCCTTTTTCGTGCGCGGCGTGCCGCGGCGTGACCCTCCGATCCGGACGCGCTAAGGAGCGGCGGAGGAGCACGAACGACGTGAACAAGCCCCTGCTGAACACCTTGCGGTCCGGTCCCGACAAACGCGGCCGGTTCGGCGACTTCGGCGGCCGCTTCGTCGCCGAAACGCTGATGCCGTGCATCCTGGAACTCGAGCGCGCCTGGGATGAAGCGAAGGACGACCCGAACTACAAGGCCGAGCTGTCACACTACCTGAAGACCTATATCGGCCGGCCAAGCCCGCTGTGGTTCGCCCGCCGCCTGACCGAGCACCTCGGCGGCGCGAAGGTCTACTTCAAGCGCGACGAGCTGAACCACACCGGCAGCCACAAGGCCAACAACTGCATGGGCCAGATCCTGCTGGCCAAGCGGATGGGCAAGACGCGCATCATCGCCGAGACCGGCGCCGGCTCGCACGGTGTCGCGACCGCGACGATGTGCGCGCTGATGGGCCTGCCCTGCGTGATCTACATGGGCTCGACCGACATCGAGCGGCAGCAGCCGAACGTCTTTCGCATGAAGCTGCTCGGCGCCGAGGTGGTGCCGGTGACGTCGGGCGCCGGCACGCTGAAGGACGCGATGAACGACGCGCTGCGCGACTGGGTCGCGAACGTGCGTGACACCTACTACCTGATCGGCACCGTCGCCGGCCCGCATCCGTATCCCGCGATGGTGCGCGACCTGCAGAAGGTGATCGGCGAGGAAGCGCGCGCGCAGATGCAGGAAGCCGAGGGCCGCCTGCCCGACGCGTGCGTCGCCTGCGTCGGCGGCGGTTCGAACGCGATGGGCCTGTTCCATCCGTTTCTCGACGACAGCACGGTGCGGCTGATCGGCGTCGAGGCGGCCGGTCACGGCCTGGACACCGACGCGCACGCCGCCGCGCTGTCGGGCGGGCGTCCCGGCGTGCTGCACGGCAACCGCACCTACCTGCTGCAGGACGACGACGGGCAGATCCAGGAAGCGCACTCGATCAGCGCCGGCCTCGACTATCCGGGCGTCGGGCCGGAGCACTCCTGGCTGCACGAGATCGGCCGCGTGGAATACGTCGCGGCAACCGACGACGAGGCGGTGGCGGCCTTCCAGCTTTGCACGCGCACCGAAGGGATCATCCCGGCACTCGAGCCGGCGCACGCGCTCGCGCACGTCATCAAGCTCGCGCCGACGCTGAGCCGCGACTCCATCATCCTGATGAACATGTGCGGGCGCGGCGACAAGGACATGGGCACCGTCGCCAAGCACCTGGGCATGCAGCTGTGAGCCGCATCGCCACGCGCTTCGCCAGCCTGCGCCGCGAGGGCAGGGGCGCCCTGATCCCGTTCGTGGAGGCGTACGATCCCGATCCGGCCACCAGTGCTGCGCTGCTGCGCGGACTGCCTGCGGCGGGGGCGGACCTGATCGAGATCGGCATGCCGTTCACCGATCCGATGGCGGACGGGCCGACGATCCAGGCCGCCGGCCAGCGCGCGCTCCGCGCTGGCGCGAAGATGGCGCTGACGCTCGCGATGGTGCGCGACTTCCGGCGCGAGGACGATGCGACGCCCATCGTGCTGATGGGCTACCTGAACCCGATCCTAAGCTACGGTCCGAAGCGTTTCTGCGACGATGCCGCGGCGGCCGGCGTGGATGGGCTGATCGTCGTCGACCTGCCCACCGAGGAATCGGACCTGATGCTGCCGTTCGCCAACGCCAACGGGCTCGATTTCATCCGCCTCGTAGCGCCCACGACGGACGACGCGCGGCTGCCTGTGGTGCTGCGCGGCAGCTCCGGCTTCGTCTATTACGTCTCGATCACCGGCATCACCGGCACGCGTACCGCGAGCGTCGACGAGCTGGCGAACGCCATCCCGCGCATCCGCCGCTTCACCGACCTGCCGATCGCCGTCGGCTTCGGCGTGCGTTCGCCCGCGCAGGCGGCGGCGGCCGTGCGCGCGGCGGACGGCGCGGTGGTGGCGTCGAAGCTGATCGACACCATGGTCGCCACGCTCGACGCGAACGGCCACGCGACCGAATCGACCGTTCCCACCGTACTCGCCGAGGTACGTCAGTTGGCAGAAGGCGTGCGCACAGCCCGAGTGCCGGCATGAGTCCTCAGATCGAAGAAATCGCACTTTCGTATTTGCGCCGCTTGGACGCAGAGCTCGATCGGGTGATCGAGGACCTCGCGGAGATCAAGCGACGAATGACTGCAATCGAGCGGCATGTGGACGACATGCTGAACCTGGTTCGGACATGAGCTGGCTCACCGAATACGTCCGCCCGAAGGTCCGCTCGCTGTTCGTGCGGCGGGAGGTGCCGGACAACCTCTGGCACCAGTGCCCGGCCTGCCAGCAGATGATCTTCCACACCGACCTGGCCAAGCACCAGAAGGTGTGCCCGCATTGCGGCCACCACATGCGTGTGAGCGCCGAGGAGCGGCTCGCCTGGACCCTCGACGAGGGCTACACCCGCATCGAACTCCCCAAGGCGCCCATCGATCCGCTGCGGTTCCGCGACCAGAAGCGCTACACCGACCGGCTGAAGGAAGCGCGCGACACCACGCATCTCGATGACGCGCTGGTGGTCGCGCACGGCACGATCGACGGCCATCGCGCGGTCGTCGCCGCGATGGAATTCGAGTTCATGGCCGGCTCGATGGGCGCCTCGGTGGGCGAGGGCCTGATCGCCGCCGCCCGCCTCGCCGTGCTGCAGGAGGCGCCGCTGATCGTCGTCACCGCGTCGGGCGGCGCGCGCATGCAGGAGGGCGCGATCAGCCTGATGCAGATGGTGCGCACCACGATCGCCACACGGCTCGTGAAGGAAGCCGGCCTGCCGTACATCGTCGTGCTGACCGACCCCACGACCGGCGGCGTCACCGCGAGCTTCGCGATGCTCGGCGACATCCAGATCGCCGAGCCGGGCGCGCTCATCGGCTTCGCCGGCGCGCGCGTCATCGAGCAGACGGTGCGCGAGAAACTGCCCGACGGCTTCCAGCGCGCCGAGTACCTGCACGCGCACGGCATCGTCGACATGGTCGTGCCGCGCACCGACCTGAAGCCCACCCTCGCCCGGCTGATCGGCCTGATCCGCCAGCCGGCGCCGCCGCCGCCGCAGGACGCCGCCCTACAGCAGGACGCGGCTTGAGCGGACGCATCGACGGCATCGTCGCGCGGCTGCAGAGCCTGCATCCGCGGCTGATCGACCTGACGCTCGACCGGCTGCGCGTGCTGCTCGACAAGCTCGGCAGCCCGCACGAACGCCTGCCGCCGGTGATCCACGTCGCCGGCACCAACGGCAAGGGCAGCACCTGCGCGTTCGTGCGCGCGATCGGCGAACAGGCCGGGATGCGCGTGCACGTCTACACGTCGCCGCATCTCGTGCGCTTCAACGAACGCATCCGCCTCGCCGGCGCGCTGGTCCCCGACGAGGCGCTGGAAGTCGCGCTGGAGGAGGTCGAGCAGATCAACGCCGGCGCGCCGATCACCGTCTTCGAGGTCATCACCGCGGTCGCCCTCCATTTGTTCGCGCAGGTGCCGGCGGAATTGTGCGTGCTGGAGGTCGGCCTCGGCGGCCGCGGCGACGCGACCAACGTGATCGACCGTCCCGCCGCCTGCGCGATCACCTCGATCTCGCTCGATCACCGCGAGATGCTCGGCGAGACGGTCGAGGTCATCGCCGGCGAGAAGGCCGGCATCATCAAGCCGGGCGTCCCGTGCGTCACCGGCGCGCAACCGCCTTCGGTGCTGGCCATGCTCGACGCGCAGACCGCCGCGCACCGCGCGATGTTGGCCGCCCGCGACCGCGACTGGCGCCTGATCCAACGCACCGACGGCGTGAGCTTCGAAGACGCCGCCGGCACCCTCGATCTGCCGCGCCCATCACTGCCCGGGGCGCATCAGTTCGACAACGCCGGCATCGCCGTCGCCGCCTTGCGCGCCGCCCGCCTCGGCATCCCGCCGGCCGCCTTCGCCCGCGGGCTGGCCACCGCCGAGTGGCCCGGACGGCTGCAGCGTCTGCACGGCCGCCTCGCCGCGTCGCTCCCCCCGGACTGGGAACTCTGGCTCGACGGCGGCCACAACCCCGGCGCGTCCGCGGCGCTCGCCGCGCATCTCGCCGGCTGGAAGGACCGCACGCTGCACCTCCTCGTCGGCATGAAGCAGTCCAAGGACAGCGCCGGCTTCCTCCGCCCGTTGCTGCCCCACGCCGACGCGGTCTGGGCCGTGCGCGAGCCCGGCCAGCACCAAGGCATGGCGCCGGAAGACATCGCCGAGGCGTCTTGCGGCATCGCTGTTCCCGTCGGCACCGTCGCCGACGCGCTCGCCCGCGTTGCGGCGTCTCCGGGTCCGGGACGCGCCCTGATCTGCGGCAGCCTGTATCTCGCCGGCGAGGTACTGAAGGCCGACGCCTGACCCATGCGCCCTCACGGCGCAACACCTCGTAACGTTGCCGCCATTTCGCCGCATACCCGGAGGTGAGATACTTCATAGCCGGCGGCCGCTTCGGGGCCGATACCGCGGCGGCACCTGCGCGGGGGCCGGCAACAGGGGATCGCGTATGAACCGCATGTCAGTGGCTCTCGTCTTGCTCGCGGCGCCGATGTCGCTGTCGGCGGCACTCGCCGCCGACAAGCCGGCGGCGATGATCGAGAGCGTCACCCCGGCCGCGCCGGGCCTGAACACCATGGACTACCTGCAACCCGGCCGGACGATCACGCTGCCCGACGGTGCGACGCTGGTGCTCGACTATCTCGGCTCCTGCATCCATGAAACCATCACCGGCGGCACGGTGCATGTCGGCACCGACCAGAGCCAGGTCGAGCACGGCAAGGTCGTCCGCAGCCAGGTCGATTGCGACGGCTCGGACCTGCAACTGTCGGCGGCCCAGTCCGATGCCGGCGGGGTGGCGGTCTATCGCACGCTGGCGCCTCCCACCGCGCCGACGCTGACGGTGAGCGCGACGATGCCCGTGGTCGTGACCCCCGGCATGGCGTCCGTGACGCTGCAGCGGGTCGATGCCAACGAGCCGTCGGTCGATCTCGGCCCGCCGTCTCCGTCCGGCACGCGCTGGACGATCGATTTCGCCCGGGTCGGCCGCTCCCTGGCGCCCGGCGGCGTCTATCGCCTGACGCAGGGCAACCGCGTCCTGGTCTTCAAGGTCGATCCGCAGGCGCAAGGCGGAAGCCTGCCCCTGGTGCAGCGCCTGCTCCCGCTCTGACCGCGGCCGCGCGCGCGGATGCGTATCGGCGATCGCGTCCAGAAGCTTCTGGCGGGATTGCTCGTCGTCGCCATCGTCTCGCCGCTCGTGCTGCTGCCCGGCCCGCGCAGCGGCATCGCCGGCCTGTCGATCGACACGCTGTTCTGGCTGCGCGACGAAGCCTATGGCCCGCGGCGGGGTCCTGCCGAGGCGCGCGTCGCGCTGGTGCTGATCGACGAGGACACCTACGCCGTCAGGCCGTTCAAGGGTAAGCCGAAGAACGTCTGGACGCCGTTCTACGCCGACGTGTTGCAGGCGATCGGCAACGCCAAGCCTGACGTCATCGGCTTCGACATCGCCCTTTCCACGTCCATCGACGATATCCTGCGCAACTATCTGACGGACTACCTGAAGTCTCACCTGCCCGGGACGGACGTCGAGGCGCTGCCGAGCTACGACGGGAGCTTCCTGACCGCGCTGCACACGCTCGGACCGGCCGGCAGGCTGGTCATGACGAAATTCCAGGGACAAGGCCCGCCGATCGAGCCGCCGGTTCAGCAGATCATGATGCTCGGCGGTCGCGGCAACGTCCGGTCAGCCAACATGGACGAGGACGCGGACGGCGTCGTTCGCCGCGCGCCGCTCGTCTTCCGGCTCTCGAACGGGCGGACGGAGCCGAGCTTCACCGCCGAGCTGGCGCGGCGGATCGACAAGGCGCCGCAAGGCGACGAGCTGCTGCTGAACTGGGACGGCGGCTATCCGTTCCTCGCCTACTCCTTCGCCGACATCTACGCCTGCGCGAAGGAGGGCAATGTCGATTTTTTCCGCAGCGCCTTCGCCGCCAAGGTCGTGCTGGTCGCGACGGGCCTGGACGTCGAGGACCGGCTGATCACCTCGCGCCGCTTCATCAACCCGCCGGAAAACCTGAACGGACCGCGCTGCACGCCTCGCCCGGCCGATGTCCCGCCGCCGCGGGTGATCGCGCGCGCGTCGCTGCCGGGGACCTACGTCTATGCGGAAGCGCTCGACAACCTGATCCATGACGAAGCGCTCCGGCCGCTGCCGGTCTGGGCCAAGCTCGCCTGGATCGCCATGTTCTGCGCCATTGCCGCCGTGCTCGCCATCGGCGTGCCGCTGCTGTGGGGCGCGGCAGGGCTGGCCGCGCTGATCGTGCTCGACGTCCTGTTCGCCACCGCTCTGTTCAAGCTGACGGTTCCCCCGCCGCTGATCGAAAGCCTGGCTGCGCTGCTGCTGTCGTTCGGCCTGATGGTGGCGTTCCGCTATACGTTCACCGACCGCGACAAGCGTCGTATTCGCAACATGTTCTCGATGTATCTGTCGCCGAGCGTCATCGAGCGGCTGGTCGAGACCGGGCAGATGCCGGTGCTCGGCGGCGAGCGGCGCGAGATGACGTTCTTCTTCAGCGACATCGCCGGCTTCACCACGATGAGCGAAGGCGCAGACCCCACCAAGCTGGCGCCGCTGCTGAACGCCTATCTCGACGGCGTGTGCGAAATCATCTTCCGCTATGGCGGCCTGGTGGTGGACTTCGCCGGCGACGGTGTGCACGCGCTGTTCGGCGCGCCCGCCGACCAGCCCGACCATGCGGCGCGCGGCATCGCGGCGGCGCGCGAGGTGCAGGCCTTCATCGAGACCTTCCGCACGTCCGAGGCGACCAAGGGCGTCAGCTTCGGCCACACCCGCGTCGGCGTGCACACCGGGCCTGCGCTGGTGGGCAACCTGGGCTCGAGCAAGCGGCTGAAATACTCGGCGCTGGGCGATGCCGTGAACACCGCGGCGAGGCTGGAAGGGCTGAACAAGTATTTCGGCACCCGCATCTGCATCAGCGAGGCCACGCGCGCATCCGCCGGCGAGCAGGACGTGCGCCCGATCGGCGACATCGTGCTCAAGGGCCGGCACGAGGAATTGCGGGTCTACGAGCTGCTGCCGCGCGACGCGGCGCAGATGCCGCGGGTCCGCCGCTATGTCGAGGCGTTCAACCACATGGCCGAAAAGCTGCCCGACGCGGAGAAACTCTTCGCCGACCTGCAGGCCGAGCAGCCGGACGATGGTTGCATCCGCTTCCACCTCGCCCGCCTCGCCGCCGGCGCCAGCGGCGCCTACATCGTGATGGCGGAGAAGTAGGCGTTCGTCATAAGTTTCGAACGGCACGACCTTTCCCCGTCATTGCGAGGAGCGAAGCGACGTGGCAATCCAGGGCCGCGCGGCAGGCGCTTGTCACGTAGCGGTGGCCCGTACGCGCGCGGCAATCACGCGGCCCAAGGCGTAATCGCTTTCACCGTCATCGCAAGCTTATACTCGAACAGTGACACATCCGGGACTTCGGATGCGGCCGCGCGAAGCTCGGGGCTGACCTCTGCGGCCACGATGAAAATCCTCACGCGATCTACCTTGAGAAGCTTCTTTAGCCTAGCCCGGTAATAAAGCGCCTGACCTATCGCCCGCTCGTGTCCTTTGCTGACCTTTAGCTCCATGACGACAGGAACGCCCTCACTGTCCTTCGCAAGGATGTCAACCCGTCGGCCGGCTGCTTGCTCATCAACTTTGAATTCCACAGCGTCCCCGTCTGGCAGCCAAGGTGTGAGACCCGGTTCGACATCGCCGAGATTGTCGGCGAGGTAGTCGCGTAAGTGTTCTTCGAGGGCGAATTGTGTCCCCGCTTCGTCCTCCGAGGAATCAGGATCGTCGCCTTGGGTCTCCTTCCATTTAGCATATATCCTGTCGTACCTTTTGATCTTCTTCTGGCCATCTGCGGTCAGGCCGGATGGCCAGTGCGCCTTTATGAACTCGTCCACTAGTGTCCGGTTCGTTGAACCGAGTTTCCCGGTGAGCCCTTGACGCACCGGGGTTTTCAGCACTTCGTTGCTGGGGCGGATTTGAATTGCCGGAGGCTCTCCCCGACGATGGCGCGGGGAGGGGTTGGTCATGAACACCGGCAAGACACTATTCGCGCAG
>Ga0209656_10000093_pt1 | contig 56248 bp, 48 predicted proteins | sample BogFormECP12_OM2_FD_188239 | JGI IMG/M metagenome (GOLD analysis project Ga0209656, IMG submission 188239) | Bog forest soil microbial communities from Calvert Island, British Columbia, Canada - ECP12_OM2 (SPAdes) (version 2) | ecosystem: Environmental > Aquatic > Freshwater > Wetlands > Bog ...
TTCGCAGCTACCACGGTGTCATGCCTCCTCACACACCAGTGACGTTGGGGGACAGAAGCTTTCCCGCCTTCATCACAATCGACAGCGGTACCCCCGTCGCGTGCGCGTGCGACTCCCAGCTCGGTCGCGGCGGTCGGGCCGAATTCGGTTTCGCCGGCGTTGGTGCTGGAGAGGTCGGCCGTGTGTTGGCTGCGCAGCCACCGGCAAGGACGTCGAACGAAGTGGGCGCAGCGGACGGGTAGAGCCGGACCTCCCGGGTGACGCCGCCGGCAAGCGGGACCGCGAGTTCACCGGTGCGCTCCGGCAGCTTCTCGGCAACGGCAACGACCTGTTCCTGCATCGTGTCGCGACGCATGCGCGCAAGGTTAGACCAAGATCAGGCAGCGGCCCATTGTCCTCAGGGAACGAAGACCGCGGTCATCGTTGTCGTTGACGATGCCCATGAGGGTCGCGACAGCGGCCGCTTGCCGCCCAGGACAGTTGGCTCACCATACTGGCGCTGCGGTATCGGCAGGGTTGTTGTCGTCGAGCAAAACCACCATGCCCGACACCATAGGTCAGCGGGCCGCAACCGGTTACCCGACATCGATGCCGGAATCGCCACCGCCCTCGTCGCAACAGTCGCAAAGGGGATCTACCGCTACCGGCACCGACGTTGGCACAAGCTGGCGCGCCGGCACCTGATGCCCCAAGACCCTGCCCACGCCGTTAGCGGGGCACTGCGAAAAAATGACACGAGTTTGAGACAAAACCAAAGTGACACGGCGTGAGACACTGCGCATCAGTGCAGGTCAGCGGAATGCCAGATGACATTAGGAATGAGAACCTACATCCGGTCCTCCCCGCCTAGATCACAGTAGCTGTTCCCGCCTCCTCTTGTAGCCTCCATACCTAGACTTCCTTCTCCTGCCGCCTGGCAGCACTCGTCCTTACTGAGAACCGGCAGCTTCAACGCGGTCAGCAGGAAATCAAGGATCACGTCCAAAAAATCTAACGTGGATCGTCGAGGTACGCGTCGGCCCAGGCGCCGATGATTCGGCCTGCCCGATGAGCTTGACCGCGGGCGGTGAGCAGGTGATCGGAACCCTCGAGCGAGACGAAGCTGCGCGGGTGTCGGGCCAAGCGGAAGATCTCGCTCGCGTTCTCGATGCCGACGGTGTTGTCGGTGGGCGAGTGCAGGATGAGCAGCGGCAGGCGCAAGCCTTTGATCTTGGCGTGCAGGTGAGCCGCGCGGACATCCTCGACGAATGAGCGCTTCAGGGTCAGCGTGCGCCCACCGACCATCCACTCGGCACTGCCCTCGGACAACACGCAGTCGACCACTGCGTCGTAATGCTTCTCGACGTGGCCGGGGTCAATCGGCGCCGCCACCGTGACAACCGACCGCACGCCTGGCGACTGCCGCGCCGCGGCGAGCACGGCCGCTCCGCCCCACGAGTGCCCGACCAGGATGTCGGCCGGGGTCGCGCGGTTGGCCATGAACTCGCATGCCTTGACGATGTCGTCGACCTTGACGGTGAACGACCCGTCACCCCAGTCTCCCTCTGATCCACCGAGACCCAGCGCGTCGAAGCGCAGCATGCCGATACCGTCCGCGGCCAGCTGCTTGCAGATCCGGGCCGCGGCCGGCGAGTCCTTGCCGAGCGTGAAGCCGTGCGAAAACACGCCCCAGCCGCGCACCGCCCCTTCCGGCACGTCGATGATCCCTGCCAGATTCGGGCCCGTGGAGCTTCGGAACGTGACGCGTTCGCCCATGGTGGAGATCTATCATGCCCTGGATGGTGCACGTAAGGTCTTGAGGTCCAAAGGTGTCGCGGTGACGTCTGCCTTTTTCGGCCAAGGCGCAGTCAGGTTCCTGAAAGCGGTGACGGCCAACAACACGAAGGCCTTCTTCGACGCGCACCGTGCCGACTACGAGCGGGAAATCCTCACTCCCTTGCGGGAACTGGGTCCCGAGGCGCCGCCACCGCCGCCTGACCCACGCATACCCCCACGGGTACTCTCGAAAGAATGAGGACAACGGAAAAGCAAGCACAAGGAAAGGGCACACTATGGTTGGTGACCAAGACAGCATCGCCGCGGTACTGAACCGCCTGCGGCGTGCACAGGGCCAGCTCGCCGGGGTGATCTCGATGATCGAGCAGGGCCGCGACTGCAAGGACGTCGTGACCCAACTCGCCGCGGTCTCGCGCGCCCTGGACCGGGCCGGCTTCAAGATCGTCGCGACGGGCCTCCGGGAATGTGTTTCAGGTGCCGGCGCAGGGGGCGGACAGCACCCGATGACCGAAGCCGAACTCGAGAAGCTGTTCCTGGCACTCGCCTGACGGCGCCGTCACCCACGTCCGTGGTCAGTACCGCCGGGCCGCCGAGTCTCACCGCTCATTGTCGACGCCTGGACCGTGAGCTCATCGAGAGCGCGACAGTCCTGCGCGACCTCCGATGAGGGGCGACCACATCCCGGGCCGTCCACCCTTCACACGGCGACGGCGACGACCACGCGTCACTCGACACCGCCGCCACCCTGCTGTCAAATAGCTCGACCGCGCCCAGGAAACTGGCACGTGTTTGGGCGGAAAGAGTCATGCCCAGATAGTGGCACGAATGGACAACAAATCTGATCCGAGTGCGCAAACCGAGCTGACGGCTGACGAGCTCCGACACCGCCAAGGGTCGGCTGCTGACGCCCGGGCTCTCACGCGCGCAGCAACTCGGCGCCGATTCCGATCGTCACCAGCACCAGCACCAGCGTCGCGCCCGGCACCATCGCGCGGGACAGTGGCGTGTGTCCGGCCCGGACGGCCCGCAACACCCGGCGGTAGCGCTGCGGTACGAGGACCAGGACGGCGACACCGGCAACCACGGTGAGCAGCAGCCCCGGCCACGGTGGCAACAGGTGCTGGTGCACGTGTCCGCGCATCAGCAGTGCGCCGACGGCCATCGCACCGATTCCGGTGCGCTGCCAGGCGAGCGCGGTGCGCTCGGCCTGCGCCCCGACGTCCGTCAGCTCGGTGTCCACTATCTGCCGGCCTCGGCCAGAAATATCAGTGCCGCCGCCCCTGCGATGATGATCGCGACGCCAGCGACCAGGAGCCTGGGCAGCGGATCGGTTGGCAGCGAGCGCTTCTCGCGCAACGCGCGCTCGGTGCGATCCCACCGCATATACGCGCCGACTGTGACGGTCAGCGACAGAATCAACAGAAACACTGTGATCGCGATCCGCAGTGACCGCGGGCCGAAGTCGTGCACGAGGCTGGCCAACGCGACTGCGCCCGCAAGCAGCGCCAATCCGGTGCGCACCCACGCCAGGAACGTCCGTTCGTTGGCGAGGGTGAACCTGTAGTCCGGGTCGGTGCCGACCGTCTGCAATGGTGGCCTGCGCCGCAACATCGGCCACACCTGCTCTCGTTTTGGGTGACGCGCACCGGCACCGCGGTGACGTCGTGTGGACTGCGCCGGCCTCACTCTATCTGCGCGGGTCGTTTCCGGCGTGAGCACTCGCTTCGCGCTTCAGCGTCCGGTGTGGTGGGTGTCCCACGGCTGAGCGTGAAGGATGATGTCGACGGCCTGACGGTCGCCCTGTGGTCTGAGGAGGTGGGCCAGTTCGAGAACGCGCATGCCCTGGCTTGCCCGCGCCAGATCGACGACGCCGGGCAGAATCGCGGGATCGGCCGGCCCTCCCACTCCGTAGACGAAGTTCTCCTGGGCGTGGCCGAGATAGAGCAGATGCCCGTCCGGGCGGAGCCAGGTCCCCGCTGCGGTGATGACCGCGACGAGTTCGTCGATCGGTAGATGCAGGAAGCTGATCACCACCAAGTCCGCCGACTGCGCTGGCTGCCACGTCCTGGCATCGCCGACCGTGTAGGAAATCTGCTCGCTGTGAGGGGCGGCCCTGGCCACTTCGATCGCCACCGGTGAGAAATCCACCGCCTCAACCTCCCAGCCGGAATCGGCCAGGGATCGGGCATTGCGGCCGTCTCCGCAGGCGAGGTCGATCGCCCGTCCGGGGCGCAATGTCGCGAATCGGGATGTCAGTGCGCATGGCGGCGCTGGCCCCCAGGGGTTCTCGGCGCTGGCGTAGCGGTTATCCCATGATGTCGAGTCCACCACAAAAAAACCTTTCGTAGACCGGTTGAGTTGCCTTGCCCCATCTCGCGTCGGCTGGGCGTGCGCGAAAGCCGGGTGCGGCGAGCGATCCTCAGGCGAGGCCGAGGAACAGCTTTTCGAGTTCGGCTTCGGTCATCGGTGCGCCACCGTCGGCGGCGGCGCCGCTGACGCATTCCCGCAGGCCGGTCGCGACGATCTTGAAACCGGCGCGGTCCAGGGCGCGGGAAACCGCCGCGAGTTGGGTGACGACGTCCTTGCAGTCGCGGCCCTGCTCGATCATGGCGATCACTCCGGCGAGCTGCCCCTGAGCACGACGCAGCCGGTTCAGGACCGCGGCGGTGCTGTCTTGGTCACCAACCATGGTGTGCTCCGTCCTGTAATTGGTTTCTTTCGATCTCCCCATAGGGGTATCGGCAGGTCAGCCAACCGCGTCGGTCCGGGAATGCCGAAACAGGCGGCGCATTGGGCAGTGCCCGTAGCGGGTGCAGGCAATCGACATTCCGGCGGCGATCACTGTCAGTCCGGCGGCGGCGGCGCCGACCGCGGGATGGACCTCCTCAGCCAGCATCACCGAGGCCATCAGCAGGACGAACCAGCCGAACAGCTTGCGCAGTGTGGCCGGGTCGATGAAGGCGATGAGCCGTCCACCGATGAGGGCGCCCACCACCGCGGCGGCGGTGACCATGCCCGCGAGCCGCCAGTCGATGTGCTCGGTGGCCAGGTGCCCGGCGAAGCCGGCGAAGGACTGCATCGCGATGATCACCAGCGAGGTGCCCACGGCGATGGGCATGGGCAGTCCGGCCAGGAGGGCCAGGGCGGGTACCAGCAGGAAGCCGCCGCCGGCGCCGACGAGTCCGCTGATCACGCCGACGGTGACGCCCAGCAGCGTGATCTTGAGCACCGGCAGGGGCTGATTACCCTCGAACACGGCCATGTCCTTGCGGCCGCGCAGCATCGCGACGCCGGCGGCGATCATGATCACCGCGAAGGCGATGAGCAGTACCGTGCCGGGGATGAACCGGGCCAGCCGGCCGCCGGTGTAGGCGCCGGCCATGGCCGCCAGCCCGAAGATCACCGCGACCCGCCAGCGCACGCGGCCGGCGCGGGCGTGGGTGATCGCGGCGATCGCGCTGGTCACCCCGACCACCAGCAGAGACGTGGCGATGGCAGGTTTGGCGTCCATGCCGGCCACGTAGGCCAGCAGCGGCACCGTCAGGATCGATCCCCCACCGCCGAGCAGACCCAGCGAGATGCCGACGAGGACCGCCAGGGCGATGGTCACCGCGATCATGGCGGCTAGCCCGCCTTGGCTGGGCCGGACGGCGCGCTGACGAGTTGGGACACGATCGTCTGGGCATCGCAGGCGGTGCCGCGGTTGTAGGGCAGCCGCGACAGCGCCATCCCCATCGCGCAGGTGTTGGTCAGCGCCGCGCCGGCCAGTCCTCCGCCGATCCCGGCGGCCACCCATTTGAGCTTCGGCACGGCGATGCTGCCCAGAATGGCCGACAGCACGATCGAGCCGGCGACCAGGCGCACCTGGCGTTCCAGATCCCAACGCTGCGCGCCCCGGTTGACCGCGAAGCCCTGGGCCTCCCAGGCGGTGATACCGCCCTCGAGGATGTGCACGTTGACCAGACCGGCGTTGCGCAGCGTCTCCTCGGCCTGCGCGGCCCGCTGACCCGACCGGCACACCAGCACCACGTCGGAGTCGAGGTGCTCGATGATCTCGTCGCGGTGCTCACGCAACAGATCGAGCGGAACGTTGTAGGCGCCGGCGATATGGGCGGTTTCGAACTCGCCCGGGGTGCGGACGTCGATCACCCGCGGCGGTGCAGCGGTGTGCAGCAGATCACGCAGCTCTGTGGAATTGATGGTGGCGGCCGGTGCGGTCATGACGTCCTCTCAGTTTGGCCGGTAGCGGTCAACGACCCGTGATCTTGATACCGCCGGGGGTATTAATGCTTTATCGTACACATACCCCTGGGGGTAAATGCAAGAGCGGAATATTTATACCCCACCGGGTACTTGACATACCCATAGGGGTATTGCACGATGGCCTCACCGCCACCACGAACGGAAAGAGAACCAGAGCCATGAAGTTCATCCAGTACTACCTGGACTGTCTGTCCCACGCGTCCTACCTGATCGGTGACGAGACCACGGGCCGCGCCGTTGTCGTCGACCCACAGCGCGACGTGGCCGAATACATCGCCGACGCGAAGGAGCTCGGCTTCACCACCGAACTGGTCATCGAGACGCATTTCCACGCCGACTTCCTGTCCGGCCACCTCGAACTGGCGAAGGCGACGGGGGCGAGGATCGTCTACTCCTCGGTCGCGCAGCCCGAGTTCGACTTCATGCCTGTCGGGGACGGCGAGCGTTACTCGCTGGGCGATGTGACGCTGGAGTTCCGCCACACTCCCGGACACACGCCCGAGTCGCTGAGCATCGTGGTCTATGAGCACGCCGACGACACCGTGCCCTACGGCGTCCTGACCGGTGACACCCTGTTCATCGGCGATGTGGGGCGCCCGGACCTGCTGGCGTCGATCGGCTTCACGCGCGAGGAGCTGGCCGACAAGCTCTATGACTCGCTGCACGACAAGCTGATGACGTTGCCCGATGCGACCCGGGTGTACCCCGCGCACGGCGCCGGCTCGGCCTGTGGCAAGAACCTGTCGACTGAGCTGTGGTCCACGATGGGCGACCAGAAGACGAGCAACTACGCCCTGCGTGCCCCCGACAAGCCGACGTTCATGGACCTCGTCACTGAGGGACAGCCCCCCGCGCCGGGCTACTTCGTCTACGACGCGATCCTCAACCGCAAGAACCGCGAGTTGCTGGACGAGACCAAGATGCCGACCGCGATGACCTACCAGCAGATGCACGACGCGATCGATGGCGGTGCTGTGCTGGTCGATGGCCGCACTCCCGAGGAGTTCGCCCAGGGCCACCTGCGCCGCGCCATCAATATCGGTCTCGAAGGCCGCTATGCAGAGTTCGCCGGTTCGGTGCTGCCGTCCGATGTCGACATCGTGCTCTTGACCGAGCCCGGTCATGAGCTCGAGGGCAAGAACCGGCTCGCCCGGATCGGTTTCGACCGGGTGATCGGCTACCTCGCCGAGCCCTACCAGGCGATGTTCGAACACCGCGACGACGTCCAGGTCGCCTCGCGGCTGACCGCCAAAGCCTTCGACGAGCGGGCCGCGGAGATCACCGACCTCCAGATCGTCGATGTCCGCAACCCGGGCGAGGCCGCCGCGGGCACGATCCCGGGCGCGATCAACATCCCGGTGGGCCAGCTGCCCGCCCGGCTCGACGAGCTCGACGCCACCAGGCCGACCGTCGTGTACTGCGCCGGCGGCTACCGGTCGTCGGTCGCCGCGAGCCTGCTTCGGCAGCACGGCTTCGCCGACGTCAGCGACATCCTGGGCGGCTACAACGCCTGGGCAGAAGCCATCCAAAACGCCTGAGCGATTACGGAGATCAGCCAAATGGGGTCATTAATGCCAAGCATCAGGTCCTGATCGTCGGCGGCGGCACGGCCGGCATCACTGTCGCGGCGCGCATGTTTCGCCAGGGCTACCCCGACGTCGCCGTCATCGAACCGTCGGACACGCACTACTACCAGCCGCTGTGGACCCTGGTCGGTGGCGGGCAGGCCAAGGCCTCGAGCACCGAGCGCCCCGAAGCGTCGGTGATGCCCAAGGGCGCCACCTGGATCCGCAAGGCCGCCAGCGCGGTCGACCCGGACTCCAACATCTTGACGTGCGCCGACGGTGCCACCTATGAATACGACGTCCTCGTGGTGTGTCCCGGCATCCAGCTGGACTGGAACCATACCCAAGGGCTCGACGAAGCCCTGGGCCGCGGCGGCGTGTCGTCGAACTACCGGTTCGACCTCGCCCCGCGCACCTGGGACCTCATCCGCACCATGCGTTCGGGCACCGCGGTGTTCACCGTCCCCTCCGGTGCGATCAAGTGCGCCGGCGCGCCGCAGAAGATCGCCTACCTGGCCGTGGCGATCCCGAGCACGAGGCGCATGTTCCACGCTTCGGGCTCGTTGCGGTAGTGCACGTTGTCGTAGGCGATGGACAGGATGGCGCCGTCGTTGAGCAGCGCCAGCATCACGATCATGATGGCGGTCAACGGGTAGAAGTTGAACACGACGATGGCGATGGTCATGAACAGCAGCACCCGCAGGGTTTCGGCGATGCGATACATCGCGTAGCTGTTCATCCGCTGAAAGATCTTGCGGCTCTCCTTGATCGCGTCGATGATCACCGACAGGCCTGGGGTCAGCAGCACGATGTCGGCAGCCGCGCGGGCGGCGTCGGTGGCCCCGGATACGGCGATGCGGCAGTCGGCTTTCTTCAACGCGGGGGCGTCGTTGACCCCGTCGCCGGTCATCCCGACGATGTGGCCGCGTTTCTGCAGCACGTCGATGATGTGGTACTTGTGCTCGGGAAATACCTGGGCGAAACCGTCGGCGGTCTCGATGGACTCGGCCACCGCCGCCGATTCGTTCTTCTTCACCTCGCCCAAGTTTGCGGCGTCGAGGATGTCGGTGCCCAACCCGACCTTGGCGGCGGTTTCCTTCGCGATGGCCAGCGCATCGCCGGTCACGATCTTGACGGTGACGCCCATCGCTCGTGCGGCGTCGACCCCGAGCATGCGCTGGCCGATCAGCGGGTCCTCGACCTGCCCGGGCGAGCCGACTACATGAAAGCCCTGCTCTGGGACTACCAGAACAACCCGCCCCAATACCGCAAATGGCAGGCCTGGCTACGCGCACGCCAACCCAAAGTGCTCGCCGCCTGGGGCAAAACGACCCCTTACTTTGCCGCCCCCGGCGCCGAAGCCTTCCGCACCGACGTCCCGGACGCCACCGTCATCCTGCTCGACACCGGCCACTTCGCCCTCGAAGAAGAAGCCGACACCATCGCAGACGCGTCGAACGAACTGCTCCGCAATGCCTTCGCCACCTAGCCGCAGACCGCGCTAGCTAGCCGCCGCGGAGATTTACCCGTCTCTGAGACGTGGTAAACAAACCAGTATCTGCGGTGACATCGCCGGTCGGGCCTACCATCGACTCATGGCGATACTCAGGGAGAGCCTGAACTCGCTCGACGCGGCCTTCTTGGAGCTCGAGCAGCTCGATGAAGGGGCGTTGATGCACACGGGCGCCGCCCTCCTCTTCGATCCGAGGGCCGACGGCGGAGCGCCGTCGCACCAGGAGCTCCTGGCGCTGCTGGAGGAGCGCCTCGGGATGCTCCCGCGGTTCAGCGCACGACTCTCGGAGCCGCGCGTCGAGGGGCTGCGCCGGCCGGGATGGGTCTCGGATCCGACCTTCGATCTCACCGCTCACGTGCGCCATGCGACGCTGCCGGCCCCGGGCAGTCATGCAGAGCTGCACGAGTGGCTCGGCGACTTCTGGTCGCACCGCCTCGACCGCGCCCGACCGCTCTGGGAGATGGCCCTTGTCGACGGGCTCGAGGGTGGCCGGTGGATGCTTGCGACCAAGATGCATCATGCCATGGTCGACGGCGTCGGTGCGATGGACATCGGATACGTCCTCCTCGACACGGAGCCACATCCGGGCCCGCGTCCGGCTCCTCAGCCGAGCGAGCCGGACGACGGCGCCGATCGCTCTGCGCTGCCGGGCCTGCTCTCACCGGCGGTGGCCGCGGCGCGCGCTGCTATTGACATCGCGCGTCACCCGAGCCAGCTGGTGCGGGCAGGTGAGGCGGCGGTCGCCATGGGGAACGTCATCTGGCAGGACGAACTGCATGCGACGCGTGAGTCCTCGCTCAACGTGCCGATCGGCACGACTCGCCGCTTCGCGTCAGTGTCGATCGACTTGGCCGCGGTGAAGCAGATCAAGCAGGCGCTCGGGGGCACCGTCAACGACATCATGCTCGCGCTTACCACGGGCGCCTTGCGGCGCCTGCTCACGCAGCGGGGTGAGCCGCTCGAGCGTCCCCTGCGGGCGATGGTGCCGGTCAACACCCGCGGCGACGACCACACGAGCCTCGGCAACCAGGTGAGCTCGCTGTTCGTCGATCTTCCGATCGGCGAGCCGGACGACCGCCGGCGCTACGACAAGACCCGGGCTGCGACCGAGGCCCTGAAGTCCGGCACCATGGCGCTCGGAACTTCGACCATCTTCGCCATCACCGAGCCGGTACCGCCGGTGCTCCATGGGCGGATCGCGGAGATGTTCTTCGCCGCAAGGCTGTTCAACATCACCATCACGAACATCCCGGGGCCGCAGTTCCCGCTCTACGCGCTCGGCGCCCGCCTGCGCGGGATCGTGCCTCTCGTCCCGCTCGCCGCCGACCATGCGCTTGCACTCGCCATCCTCTCTTACGACGGGAAGCTGTTCTTCGGTATCAACGCGGATCGCGCCGCGATGCCCGACCTCGACGTGGTGCAGAGCGCGCTGCTGGACGAGTTCAACGCGCTGCTTTCGCTCGCGCAGGCGTAAGGGCGAGGCACAGAGCTCCGCGCAACGATTTTCAGTCGTGCCGTTGGATCATCGAACGACGCGAAAACCGCTGAAACAGGCGGGCCTGCTGCCTCGGCCGCGCCGGAGAAAGCTCGCAAATCGCGCGGTTTGACTCGCAGGTCATCGCGGCGACAGCGATCGCACTTGTACGTTCCTGAGGAACGACTGGAACCGGCCGGGGCCGGCAGCGGCGGCGGGCCACGGCATCTTGGCGTGTTGACGTCCGGCAGCCCCGTTCAGCCGGCGGCGCCTTGTCCGACGGCTTGGATCGCGGCGTGCTCGTGCAGGGCCATTTCGGCGTCGTGGTGGGCGGGTTTGAGGTCGAACACCACCTCTTTGACTGTTCCGGTGAACGCGTAGGGGGCCTTGTCCTCGTAGTCGCGATCGACGACGAGGCCGTTGTCGCGGCCGATGTCCATCCCGGCGTAGGAGGAGAAGGCGACGGGCACCGTCCGGGGCATATCGCCCTCACCGATCAACTCCTCGCCCGCCCACAACGACACGTGCCCACCGGCACCGGGTGTGGACTCGTCGATCTCAAACAGCATCTTCACCGTGACGTCGCCCGTCGGGATCGGCTGGGTGGACACCTGCTTGTAAGTCTCCACGCCGAGGAAGGAGTAGGTGTGGTGCAGCAGACCGTTGCCGTCGACCCACAGCGCGAACCCGCCGATGAAATCGGCGTTGGCGACGAGGACGCCCTGGGCGCCACCGTCGGGGACGTCGAGATGCGCCTCGATGGCGTAGGACCGGCCCGTGATGTGGGGAACCATGCCGCGCTGGACGTTCTGGACGTCGCCTTTGAACGTGAACCGGGTAGTCGTCGGCATCGGCGGCAGCATGCCGAAGAAAACTGATAGCCCCCCCAGCAGCGGCAACACCCGGTTGCGTTCGGCTTCCCGCCAAAACAGCTGCTGCAGCTCTTCGAGTTTGTCGGGGTTGTCGGCCGCCAGGTTCTTGGCTTGGGAGAAGTCGTCGGGCAGGTAGTACAGCTCCCACACGTCGTTGGCCGGGTCGTACACCCCGGGCGCGAAGCGTTTGAGTGTCTCGGGGGAAAAGTCCCAGGGTGCCTTCTCCAGCCGCGCACAGGCCCACCAGCCGTCCTGGTAGATGGCACGGCTGCCGAACATCTCGAAGTACTGCACCGTGTGACGCTCCTCGGCGGCGGCGTCGTCGAAGGTGTGCACGAAACTCGCGCCGTCCATCGGCTCCTGATCGATGCCGTCCACGGTCGTCGGCACGGGCAGCCCGACGGCCTGCAGCACCGTCGGGGCGATGTCGATACAGTGCGTGAACTGCGCCCGTATCTGGCTGTCTGGTTGGATCCGGTTCGGCCAGGCGACGACCATCGGGTCCCGGGCCCCGCCGAGGTGGCTGGCCATCTGCTTGCCCCACTGCAACGGGGTGTTGTTCGCGTGCGCCCAGGCGGCGGCGAAGTGCGGCGCGGTGTGATCACCGCCGAGTGCCTCGATCCCGCCGTACTGCTCGATGAGCTGCAGCTGGTGCTCGGCGTCGAGAACCACCCCATTGAGGAAGGTCATCTCGTTGAACGAGCCGGTGATCGTTCCTTCCATGCTGGACCCGTTGTCGCCCCAAATGTAGAAGATCAGCGTGTTGTCCAGGTCACCCATGTCCTCGACCGCGTCGAGGAGCCGCCCGACGTTCCAGTCGGCGTTCTCCGAGAACCCCGCGAAAACCTCCATCTGCCGCGCGTACAGCTTCTTCTGCGCGTCGGACAAGCTATCCCAGGCCGGAAACAGATCCGGTCGATCGGTCAGTTCGGTGTCCTGCGGGACGATCCCGAGTTTCTTCTGGCGTCCCAGGGTCTTTTCGCGGTAAACGTCCCAGCCGTCGTCGAACTGGCCCCGATACTTATCGGCCCACTCCTTCGCGACGTGGTGCGGGGCGTGGCTGCAACCGGTGGAGTAGTACATCATCCACGGCTTGGACGGGTCCTGGGCGCGGACGCCGTGCAGCCACTCCACCGCCTTGTCGGTCAGATCGTCGGGGAAGTAGTACTGCTTTCCGTCCTCACCCTTCGGAACCCCCAGCACCGCGTTGTCCTGGGTGATGATCGGGTCGTACTGGCCGGCCGCGCCGCTCAAGAAGCCCCACCAGTGGTCGAATCCCCAGGCCTGCGGCCAGTGGTCGAAGGGGCCGGCGGCCCCCTGCACGGTATCGGGGGTCAGGTGCCACTTGCCGAACCCACCCGTGACATAACCGTTGTCCCGCAGAATCCGCGGCAGCGCGGCGCAGCTGCGCGGCTTAGCGGCGGTGTAGCCGGGGAACGGGCCAGGGTATTCCGCGATCGAACCGAATCCCACCCGGTGGTGGTTGCGTCCGGTAAGCATCGCGGACCGAGTCGGTGAGCACACGGCGGTGACGTGGAAACGGTTGTAGGTCAGCCCGTTCTGGGCGACCCGGGTCAGATTCGGAGTCCGGATGGCGCCGCCGAACGTGTCCGGGCCGCCGAACCCGGCGTCGTCGATCAGCACGATCAGCACGTTCGGCGCCTCCTCGGGCGCCTTCGGGCCTGCCACGATCGTCCAGTCGGCTATCGACTCGTCGAGCGTGCGCCCGATGGTGCCCCCGAAGTCGCGGTCCGGTAGCGGTAGCCGCGTGCGATCCGGACTGAACTTGTCCATCGCCTCGGCCAGTGACGCCTCCAGGCCCTTCAGTGTCGGCGCATCCATCTCCACGACCGACGTCATCGCTGATCCCGCCAGCGCCTGCTGCACCGATAGCCGGCTGGCCGACGGCAGCACGGCGATCACCACACCCGCGCCGGCCGCCAGCGCCTGCCCGATCTTCTCCTGCAAACCACTCTTGATCCGGTGATCGGCAAACCTGCCAGCCAGGCCGCCAGCCGCGGCGCCGACTGCCGCCGAGGCCAACAGCGGCGGTGCGAACAGGCCCACCGCTATGCCAACGCCGGCGCCCCAGCCGGCGCCCTTGCGGCCGAGGTGGTTGCCCGTGTCGATCACGGTGGTGTTGCCTTCGGAATCCTTGGCAGCCAGTACCGCACCACGAAGCGCGATCCGCTTGTGTTTGACGCTCTCGGCCAGGGCATCGAAGTCACGGCGGCCAAGCTCGAGATCCTCGTAGCCAGCTACCAGGACCAGTGTCTGCTCTTCACTCATCAAATTCCCCCTTTGCTACGCCCACGCTCGAATTTGAAGGGCGCTACTTCGATGCTGACCCGCTGCGGACTGGCCGACGAGGCCCACGTGCCCGACTCGGGGTGGCGAACGCCTTTCGGACACTCGGAATCGACGATGCCGCTGAACGGTGAAATCGCCACCCCATGATCCCGCGGGTTAGCGATAGGACAGGAAAAGAAATATGCCCGCCAGTCATGCGAGCGGGGTTCGGTTGAACTTCGTGACCATCGCGGCCACCGCCTTCGGGATCGAATTCAGACAGTGGGGATGCTAGTGACGGCAACGGCGCGAGTCGCCCGTTCAGCGTGATTCACAGATAAAAATCAGCCAGGCAATACCTAGAAATTAGCTTGCTGAAACCGAACGTCGACTGCCAGCATGGATGCACTTCAAACCTTGCGTTCGTTTAACGTTCTCAACCTGACACGCGGCCTGCGGCCGTGACGATCAGAGATGATGGAATGGGTTCATGGGTGAAGTCTTGGACTGCGGCCCTCGGAGCCAATAGGAGCGACAGAGCTGAGGACCAGTGCCGTGGCGGCATACCGTCCGCGAGGGATCCCGTGCGCCGCACGAACCGACCAGGCCCGAAGGACCGACAAGACAGGACCGACAAGAAAGCTCTTGTGAGATTTGCGTTACTGGAATCGAGATCTCGATCAGGGTCGATCCGCGAAGTCCACACTGATGGTTCGCTGGGCTCACACGAAGGCGCTCATGGGTGAGCTGGTGCGCTACGCCGATGACGGGGTGGTGTTGTGCCGCTCAGCAACTACTTTCGCACCGGCAACGCCGCCACCAAGTTCCGCCAGATCGACGACTATGTGGTACGGAGGCTGCTCCGCTTGACGATCAAGAAGCGGGGCCGCAACCTGCGTCCCGGCCAAGTCGATCAGTGGACCGAGGAGTGGTTCAACGGGCTCGGCCTGCACCGACTTCGTGGCACCATTCGCTACCCGAAGGCTGCGTAACCATGTCCAGAAGATCATCGGTAAGCCGTGTGCGGGAAAACCGCACGCACGGATTGAAAGGGGGATGGGGAAACGGGTCTGCCCCGCAGACACCGCGCCCCTGACTACCAATGGCCGGGCCCTGGAGTCTGGACAAGCTATCCGCGGTGGCTGGCGAGCCAGAGCGTCGGCTTCGCCGGTACGCCGATGTGGGATTGCTGCACCGGCAACCAGATGGCGACTTCGAGCCGGACTCTCTGCGCCGGTTGCGCATGATCCGGTTCGCGCGAAGCCGGGGTGTCGGTGACGAACAGCTGGTGGCGGCCACGGCACGCCAAGGTGATCTGCTGGGCCTCTTCGGTGAACACGATCCGGTCGATGAAGAGGCGGGAAGTCTGACGGATACCGCCCAGGAGCTCGGTCTCGATGATGCCCTGATCGCAGAACTAGCAGAAATTCTCGACTGGGGCGACACCGAACCGATCACCGAGGCGGACGTCGCCATGTTGCGCGCGTTGGCCACGGCGCTGGCGATCTGGCGATGGGGATGCCGCACGACGCAACGAGGAAGCAGTAGTGGTCATCGACGCCCGCAGTGACAATAAGCCGTCGGCCTAAAAGCCTAGACACCTCACGAGAATTCGAACCGAATAACAGAAGTCGAAGCTAAATCAACCGCGTAAGAAGACCAGCCGGAACTTGCCGATCTGGATTTCGTCGCCGTCGGCCAGCACCGCCGAGTCCACGGGTTCACGGTTGACATACGTGCCGTTAAGACTGCCAATGTCGACAACCTGGAATTCGCCGTTCTCCAGCCGGAACTCGGCGTGCCGGCGGCTGACGGTGACGTCGTCGAGGAAGATGTCGCTGTCGGGATTTCGGCCGGCCGATGTCATCGGTTGATCCAGCAAGAACCGCGAGCCGGCGTTCGGGCCGCGCTTGACCACGAGCATGCCTGCACCGCTCGGCAGTCCTTGGGCTGCCTCTTCCAGTTCGGCGTCGGCCACGGGGGCAGCGCGCAGTTCGTCGCGGAAGGCCGCGCGGAAGGCCGAGGTGGTTTCCGCGGTGACGTCGTCAGACTTCTGCTCGTTGTGCGGGTGCGTCACCTAGTGTTCCCTTGTCGGCCGTCAATGGCAGCGCCGCTGGAGCCGGTTGATCGCTGGGCCCGAGCCGCGCTGGAATTGCCGGATCCAATGGGTGCGGGCGTGTGCCCCAGGTCATGCGCCAGTCTAACTCTGCACCTCTTGCCGTCTGGCTCGTTTAGCTGATTAGTAGTGGCGACAGACCGCGCAGCCGGGCTCCGGCGGGATTGTCAGCACATGCACATTACTCGGTAGAACCCGAGCGTCGTGATTTGAGCAGTCCCTGGTACTCGTCCCTAACCTCGGCTTCACTTCGTTGTTCCAAAAGGTCGCGAATCATCTGAATAGATTTGTGAGAGTACCGGTGGACCTTGATGGCACCCAACTTGAACAGCTTCGAGCATTCGGAGTCTTCCTTCAGGCCCAGAACGGCAATCGCAGCCGTCGCTGTATATTGCGTAATTCCCAGCTTGTCGGCGAGAGCCCCTTATGTTCAAGTTATAGGATCCGAGTTCGTCGACGCGCTTTAACGCTACCACTCCTGCGCCGGGTGTCCCTTCCGGGAAAATAGTTACGGGGAGGCTACCAGGAGCGAGAAGTCGACGAACTTCGTCGACTTCGTTTGCGAACATTGCCAACGGCTCGAGCGCCTCCTTCTTGGCGGCCGCGGTGCCAGACGAGCCGGACACGATGGCGCCGGCGTGGCCCATCGTCTTGCCCTCCGGCGGGGTGAATCCCGCGATATAACCGAGAACGGGCTTGGAGACGTTTGCCTTGATGTAGTCGGCGGCGCGTTCCTCGGCGTCGCCACCGATTTCGCCGATGATCACGATAATCTTGGTGTCCGGGTCATTCTCGAACGCCTCGATCGCGTCGATGTGAGTGGTTCCGATCACCGGGTCGCCGCCGATACCGATGCATGTCGAGGATCCGAAATCGCGCAGCTCGTACATCTCGTACATCATTTGGTAGGTCAGGGTGCCCGACCTCGATACCAGACCGATAGGTCCGGGGCCGGTGATGTTGGCCGGGATTATGCCGGCCAACGCCTCGCCGGGCGTGATGACGCCCGGGCAGTTCGGCCCGATGATGCGCGTCTTAGGCGCCTTGGCGCCACCATTATCCAAGTTGTATTGCCACGCATAGGCGTTGTCCTGCACCGGAATTCGCTCGGTGATCACGACGAGCAGCGGGATCTCGGCGTCGATCGCCTCGATGATGGCGTCCTTGGCGAACTTCGGCGGCACGAACACCACGGACACGTCGGCGCCGTTTTCCTACATCGTCTCCGCGACGGTGCCGAACACCGGCAGTTCCACTTCGTCGCCCTGCGCGTTGGTGTGGTTGACGGTGGTGCCGGCCTTGCGAGCATTCACGCCACCGACCAGCCGGGTGCCGGCCTTGAGCATCCGAGCGGTGTGGACGGACCCCTCGTTGCCGGTGATGCTCTGCACGATGACCTTGGAGTCCTTGTTCAGGAAGATCGACATGATCAGCGGTCCTTAACGTCGTTTGGCGGCTGTATTGGATGCGGCCGCCAGAGCGGCCGCGGCGGCCCCGTGTCAGGGTTCGATTGGGAGTCTGGCCGAGCGTGACGTCGTCGCAAGGTCGTCAGGAGAGTCGGAGAACGTGATGGTGGTTCCGGGGGTCAGATATCGCACACGTCCGCGGTATTCGACTTCGATGCCCTGAATGTGTCGGGGGTCGGCGCTGACGGTGGCGCCTTTTCCGCTGACCCGCAGGTGCAGGTGCAGACCGCGGTAGTGGAACGGGAATGCCAGCATACCGAGTGTTTCCGGCCAGTTGGGGTTCAGGATGATGCGATTCTGGCGGGTCTCCATGCCGGTGAAGCAGCGCTGCATGAGATCGACGCTGCCGGCCATGGCCGCAAGATGGACGCCTTCGGAGGTGGTGCCGCCCTGGATATCGGCGACGTCGGATTTGAGCACCCACTGGAACAACTCCATCGCGTGATCGCGATTGGCCCTCGCCAGCACCCAGGCATGCACCACACCACTGAGTGTCGAGCCGTGCGAGGTGCGGGCAATGTAGTAGTCGACCATCGTCGCGACCTGATCGGCGGTGAAGCGGTAGCCGAGCCGGTCGAGCAGCTCACCCAGCTCAGTTGCCGACATCAGGTACAGCAGCATCAGCGCGTCGGCCTGCTTGGACGCCTTGTACCGGTTGACATCGTCGTCTTCGGCCTCGAGGATGCGATCGAGGCGTTGGATACTGCCGTAGCGCCGGCGGTAGTCGTCCCAATCCAGTTCCGCCAACTCGCCATACCCCTCGAACTGGCTGATCACCCCGTCGTGGAACGGGACGAACATCCGTCGGCTCACCCGATCCCAGTGCGCCAGTTCCTGCCCGCGCAGTCCGAGTCTTTCCCGCAGGTCGAGCCGGTTGGGCAGCGGCATCAGCTGCAGCGCGTCGAGGGCCCGCAGGATCACCCAGACCGCCATCACGTTGGTGTAGGCGTTGTTGTCGACGCCGTCGTACGGCGCGTCGGGATAGCCGGAATGGAATTCATCGGGTCCGATGACACCACGGATGCTGTAACGGTCGCGCTCTTCGTCGTAGCTGGCCCTGCTAACCCAGAAGCGCGCGATCTCCACCAGCAGCTCCGCGCCGTAGTCGATCAGGTACGCGAGGTCGCCGGTGACCTGATAAAACTTCCACGCGTTGTAGGCAACGGCGATGCCGATGTGCTGCGCTAATGCGCTCGAATCACGGTTCCACCGGCCGCTGCGCGGATTCAGATGGAGCTGCTGGCTTTCCTCGCGTCCGTCGCTGCCCGATTGCCATGGGAACATCGCGCCGGCGTAGCCGGCCGCTTTGGCGGCGCGGCGCGCCTCCGGCAGGCGTCGGTGGCGGTACAGCAGCAGCGACCGGGTGACGGTGGGCAGCCGCAGGTTCAGTACCGGGAAGATGAACAGGTCGTCCCAGAAGATGTGGCCGCGGTACGCCTCACCGTGCAGCCCGCGGGCCGGTGCCCCGCCGTCGAGATCCGCACTGTTGTAGGACACCGTCTGCAGCAGATGCAGCAGATGCAGCCGCAGGATGCGCAATTCGTCGGCGTGGCCCTCGAGTTCGATGGACAGCCGCTCCCACAGCTGCGACCAGCTGCTTCGGTGTCCGCTGAGCAGCTCGCCGAAATGGCCGAGTCGGCTCAGCGAGCGCTGGGCGTTTACGGCGGGCTCGAAGATCGCGACGTCGCGCCCGGTGTAGATGGTGATGATCTTTTCCACCGTCACCGACTGACCCGCAGCCAGCTCGACGGCGATATCGTGGCCGATCTCGGACGCCGTCTCCACGAGCCGATAGCCAGCCGACACGGCGTCATCCTCGCGGCGCACGGTGGTCCGCGCCGCCACTGCGATGGGGATGTGCGACTGGGTGGTCTGAACCGTCAACAGCACCGAATCGTCGGAGAGTTCCCGCTTGTGCAGCGATGTCAGATGCTTGCTGGCCAGATCCCGGTAGCGCTCGACCAGCGAATTCGAGACGCCGCCGTCGATCGTCGAGCGGATCTCGATCGTCCCCGACCAATCCTCGGCGACGATCGTGGCGGCCAGCGCACCGACGTGGGGCATGTGCATCGCCACGAATCGTTTCTGGATCACCGAACTGGTGCGGCCCGCCTCGTCGCGGAAGCGAAACTCCCGCGTCAGCACCGCGCCCCTGAGGTCGAGGGTCTGACGGTAGGCCAACACCTTGACCGCGTCGATGTCGAACCAGCTGCCACCGTCGACTCGGAAGGTCATGGGAAGCCAGTTGGGCAGGTTCACCAGGCTCTCGTTGGTGATCGTCCTGCCCGCTACGTCGTCGTCGAGGCGGTTGTAGACACCGGCGGCATAGCTGCCCGGATAGTGCACCTGCCCGGCCTTCGACTCCGGCGCAGCGCCGCGGCTCGCGAAGTAGCCATTGCCCACCGTGCACAACGCCTCCCGAAGCTTCTCGGTGGGCGGGTCGTATCCGTCAAAGGTGTAATCCCACGCCTTTTCGGACGTGTGCTCCGTGTTAGCAAGCCAGCGCGCGCGCTGCCGGACGAACTCTCCCGCCTGTTCGGGACCCTCCAGGGTGAAATGCGCCGCCGAGCGGCGCTCGCTGTCCCCACGGTGGCGGACGACGATTCCGATGCCGTCGAAACGAACCGCGTCGAACGCGGCTTCGTCGGTGAGGTCATCGCCGAGGTAGACCGGCAGCAGCGAACCCGTTTCGTCGATCAGACCCCGGATCCAGGCCAGCGTGGCGCCCTTGTCCCACTCGATATCGGGCCGCAACTCAATCACCTTGCGGGCCGTCGACGCCCGCAGGCCCATCCGCTTTCCGAGCCGATACGTTGCCGCGACGATCTGTGCGACGCGTTCCGGTGCGACCTCACGGTAGTGGACGGCGACCGCGAAACGCTTGTGCTCCAGGCGCACCCCCGGGATATGGGCGAGGGCGTCGCTCAGCGCGCCGGTCGCACGTTCCAGGGTCGGCACCGCGGCGGCGGCCTCGTCGTTCTGGTGATAGCTGCCGTCCGGCGCCGTGAGCTCAAGACCGTCGCTCCCGGCATACCAGATGCCGGGTATCCCGACCCGGCTCTGGACATCCACCAGGTCGCGGCCGCTCAACACGACGACCGGCCAGTCCGCCGCCAGGTGCTCCAGTGCCTCGGCCGCTCCGTCGACGAGCGTGGCCGTGTCCGGGTCGGATACGATTTCGGAAAGCGTGCCATCGAAGTCGAAAAACGCCACCGGCTTCCGAGCGCCGATGATCCCGACGAGCTGACCATAGGACTCCAGCGCGTTCGGAATTTCCGACATGCGCTTGTCACCGGTGCGAACCGTGACGTCGCGCAGGTCGGCGACCACTGCGTCCGCGTCGCACCGCGCCACTTCGTCGGCATGCCGGGTCCCGTCGACGACGATCACGAGTCCGAATCCGCCGTCGCGTCCCGCCGCTGCCCCCGCGTCGCTGTCCTCGATTACGACCGACCGCTCCGGTGGCACATCGAGTCGCCGCGCGGCTTCGAGCAGCAGTGCCGGCTCCGGCTTGCCGGATGACCCGAGCCGGGCCGACGCGACGCCGTCAACGCGGACGGGGAACAGGTCATCAATCCGGGCGGCTACGGGGGCTTGTTCCCAGTCTCGGCCCGAGGAGTAGGCGGCCGTGGCTATACCGGCGTCGTGCAACCGCCCGACCAGGTCGACCATCGAATCAAGCACCAGTACACCGTCGACCAACGGGTTACAGAACCCACCGGTGACCACCCCGTCGAGGTCGAAAAGCACCGCGCCGTGGTAGCGCGGATCGATGGTGACCGGCAGCTGCACGGTTAGTGCTCCTTGCTCGAGCTGATCGGCGCGCTGGCAATCGAAAGGATGCTATCGGCCATCGTATTGCCCGGCGCGCCGACAGATGGTTGGTTTCCACCGGACGGACTGTTCGGCTGGAGTGGGTTCGCTGGTCGCGTGATCCGCAACGCGCAGTTGTGGATTGCTCGTAGGGCGTTCGCGGGTCCACTCCCAGGCGCGGCAGCCACCGCTGTAACGCTTGGCCCCCGAGCCCCAAGTTTGTGGACACTTTCTCGCGCACTTTGCGCGCAACAACTGCAGGTTCGGTCCACAGCACAAGGAGCTCACCCGCAAATATCGGTACCGAGCCGACTGGGTGTTTCTCGTCAAGGATCGCGGCGCCGGCACCGTCACCATCGACGAGAACGGTCAGTCCACCCACTGGTACCCGTTCACCGACGAACTCGATCGGCGTCACTTCCGCGAAGCCGAGGCGACGTCGTTCCGCATGCAAGGGGCCGCAGGTGCGCAGCAGATCTTCCTCGCCGGCCAGCCCTTCCCGCCCTGGAACCGCGGCGAGGACCTCGAGGCGTTCATCGAGAAGGTGAACCAGGACCCGATCGGCCCGGGTGGTACCCCGGTGTTCAGTGCCCACCAGATGTGCAGCGCAAAGCTGGGCGGCGACCCGCAGACCTCCGTCGCGAAACCGAACGGCGAGCTGCACGACACGACCGGGGTCTGGATCGCCGACGCCAGCGGAATGCCCAGGTGCTCCGGGGTCAACCCCATGGTGTCCACGATGGCCCTCGCGCGCCGCACCGCGATGAACATGCTCAACCAACATTGACACCTGACGGACCTCGATACCTCCCGTCACGGTCAGCCTGTTTCAAATTGTTTTTGGCGGTGCTTTGCTGTCTTGACCTTGCCTGGGGTGTGCTGCTACCCCACAAGGTGGGGGCTGCCGCGCAGAGACGAATTCGATGCGCGACGCAGTCGCGGCCACCCCTCGTTGTGACTGATCTCGTCATGGTTGGTTGGGCCGGGTTCTTGGGCTTTGAGTGCAGACGGGAGCCCCGCCGCTGAGCGAATTGACAAGCGGCGTCAAATGTTGCGTACCAGGCGCGACTCAGGGTGCGGGCGACTCCGGCGGGGCAGGTCGGGCCGCGGTCAGCGATGGTCTTGCGGTCGGCGGGCTGACCGCAGGCGTCCCGCACGCTTTGTCTTCGCTCTACGCGAGTCCCGCATCGACCAGCAGACGTGACAGCCTGAGTTCGGCACACTTCGCAGAGACCGGCGCCAGTTCGTTTCGGGCGTCAGCCGCCCGGCCGGCGGCCCTGAGCGTTTCGATGAGGAGCAGTTGTGCCTGCAGCCCCGCCAGGGGTCTGCGCTCGCCGTCGATTCCGGCGGCCAGATCGGCGGCCCGTCGGCACGCCTGCTCGCGGTCGTCCGCAGAATCGCTCGCGGATAACAGGCGCACCCCGGAGTTCTCGTCGAGTTCGGCTGTCATCGTGGCGATTCCATTGTCACGGGGGATGGTGCGGGGCGATCGCAAACCGGCGGCAACCGTCTGCGGGAGCTCGATGCCCAGCCGGATGCGCTCATTGTTGATCCGGGCGGCAAGACGCGGCAGCCGCAGGTGGTCCGCGGCCTGCGCGCCGGCGGCGAGACGGTCGACCGCAGACCCGTGATCCCCCTGTGCTGCTGTGATCCGCGCACCGATCACGTACCTGGCGGCCAAATAATCCACTCCGCCACCGTCGGATCCGGGCAGATAGCTTTCGTCCAGTAGACGCGTGGCCTCGGCGAGGTCGCCCGTCTCGTAGAGCAATTCGCCGAGAAACGCACCCGCGAGCCGCGCCGCGTGCGAGTGGGGCCCGACTTCGGTGGCGATCTCGAATGCTTCTCGGAAGTTATTCAGGGCGGCGGGAATGTCGAGCTGATACCTGGCGGCGATGCCACCCAAGCAGCGTCCATAAACGGTGGAGAACGGTCCCATCATCTCCTGGTAGGGCGTGGCCCAATCAAGCAGCCGGTGCGCGGCGTCGAAGTCGAAGCGGTAGATCGCGGCGAACGCCGCGGCATTTCCGGCGCTCCCGGGAACCCGCGGATGCAGGGTGTCTGGTCTCGACATTGCTTCGGCGACCAGATCATCCACGCCCTCGACCCGATCGGCGAGGGTTTCGGCGACTGCTCGCACCACGTCCGCCTCGGCTCGCAGATCTGCCCGTATCGCATCGGAGAGGTCCGTCCGGCCCAGGGCCGCCTCGAAGCGATTCAGCGCGCCGTCGGTGAGCGCCGAACGTTGCAACAGGATATTCGCCCAGGCGATGACGAGTTGGAGCCGAGGTCGCGAAACCACCAGCTGTGTTGGCAGCTTCTTGACGATCCCGAGCAGCGTTGTCATCTTCGATTGCTCCAGCAGGTTTGTCTGATCCTGCTCGACAAGGTCAACCGCGCGGGCGGGATCCCCCGCAGCCAGCGCATGGTCGACGGCCTCGTTGAGGTAGCCGTTTTCGGCGAACCACTCCGATGCGGCGAGATGCAGTTGTTCGACCCGGTCGGGCCGGTCACGTTCGAGTCGACGGCGCAGAAACTCGGCGAACATCTGGTGGAAGCGGAACCAATTCGGGTCGTCGTCGATGCGCTGCAGGAACAAGCCGCGCTGCTCGACCTGTTCCAGCATCGCTTGCCCGTGAGTCACCCCCGCCAGCACGCAGGCCAGCCCGCCGCAGGTTCGCTCGGTGATCGATGTCACCTGGAGGAACTCGCACACATCGGGTTCGAGGGTGTCCAGCACGTTCTCTGCCAGGAACTCGCCGATCACGTCGCTGGCACCGGAAAGCCGGCGCACCAGGCTGTTCGCATCGCCGCCGCCGCGCAGCGACAATGCGGCCAGCTGCAGGGCCGCGGCCCACCCGTCGGTCGATGTGGTCAATGCCTCCGCGTCGCCGCGGGACAGGTGTAGGCCGCCGACATCGTTGAGGAACGACAGCGCTTCGTCGGTGTCGAAACGCAAAGCACCGGCATCGATCTCGATCAACTCGTCTGCCATCCGCAACCCGCTCAGTGGGAGTCGGGCGCGGGACCAGCTGGTCACGATGACCCGCAGGTGATGGCATCCGTTGTCCAGCAGGAAACCGAGGGCAACGCTGGTTCGGGTGTCGGACACGCGGTGCCAGTCGTCGATCACCACCGCGATCGGGTCGTCTTTTTCGTGGATTTCGTCGATCAGCGACGTCAACACGTAGCGGCCGGCGTCGTCGCCGTGCTCGTCCAGCACCTGCCCCAATGATTCGGCGAGGGCGGGACGGACCCGCCGGATCGACTCGAGCAGATGCGCCAGGAACCACACCACGTTGTTGTCGTCGTCGTCGACCGTCAGCCAGGCGACCGCGACGCCGCCGCGCGAGAGTTCCTCACGCCACTGCGCCGCCAGCGTGCTCTTGCCGAACCCCGAGGGTGCGTGGATGAGGATCAGCCGTCGCCGTCCGCCCGCGCGAAGGATGTCGGTGAGTCGGCTACGGGCGAGCAGTGATCTAGTGGGAACCGGGGGACGGTACTTCGTTGCGGGTTTCGGGGGCGTCGTCGTGGCGGCGGTATCCCGTTGAACTGACCGCGCCACGGGCGACTTTCGGCGCTCCACGCCCAGCTCGACGGGACGGGCCATCTCGTCGACCGTGACACCGCTGCGGCGCTCAATTTCACGAAGCTCGTCGCCGAATTCCGCCGCGGTCGCCGGACGATCCGCCGGATCGGCAGCCATCGCCCGTTCGATGATCGCGGCCACGTCAGCCGGCAGTCCCTGCGTGCGCAGGTCCGGGATGGGCTGTGAGGTGATTCGCAGGAACTGAGCGACCACCTGCTCGCCGGTGCGGCGCTCGAACGCGGCGTGGCCGGTCAGCGCACAAAACAGGGTGGCGCCCAGCGAATACACGTCCGATGCCGGCGTCGGCGATGCGCCCTCAAGCACTTCGGGCGCGGTGAAAGCCGGCGAACCGGTGATCACTCCTGTCGCCGTCTGGAAGGCCCCGGCGATTCTGGCGATGCCGAAGTCGGTCAGTTGGGGTTCACCGTAGTCGGTCAGCAGGATGTTTCCGGGCTTCACGTCACGATGCAGTGTGCCCGCGCGATGCGCGGCTTCCAGCGCACCCGCAAGCTTCACGCCGATGCTGAGCGTTTCGCACCAGTCGAGGGGTCCGTGCCGGCGGATCAGTACCTCCAGCGAATCCTTGGCGTGATACGGCATCACGATGAAGGGCCGGCCGCTGGCCATGACGCCGACCTGCAAAATGTTGATGATGTGCGGGTGTCCGGAAAGGCGTCCCATGGCGCGCTGCTCGCGCAGGAAGCGGGCGAGATTTTCCGGGTCAAGATCGGAAGTCAATACCTTGACGGCAACGGTGCGGTCCAGCGCTGGCTGAGCGCAGCGGTAGACGACACCGAAGCCGCCGTGCCCGATCTCCTCTATGTCGTCAAAACCCGCCTGACGCAGTTCCGCGGGGATGTCCGGGACCACATCCCGCTGTGTCGCACGCGGATCGACGTCGGCCATTGACGATCACTATCCTCGGCCTGGAGGCTATTCACCTCCGTTTGATCGACGAGATAACCCCACAATATCGCCGATCAAGGCGGCCCCGTATGAGATCGATGCGTTCGTCGGGGCATCTAGTGCCTTTATGAACCGCCCGTGGCTAGCAGCGCGCGCTGGAGGGGTGGGGTGGTGGCGGGACCACCGTTGTGAACAGCGTCCTAAGACGTACCTGTTGGCGTGTGTGGGCCCCCTCGCCGGCATCGGTGGGCGGGCCGAGCTTGGGGTCGTTGCCCTGGATCACGCTGTTGGTGCGCACCGTCGTCGTATAGCGGGCGGCCTCCGTCCGTGCGAGCATGGCCTCGACATCCAGCCCCAGCGCGCCCGCCGCCGCCCGCACGACCTTGGCGAAGCACACGGCCAGGTCTTGCGGGGTGGTCAGCACCTTGACCGCGTGTACTCGTCGTCGCAGACGACGAAACCGTCGGTGAAGGTGCCATCGTGTCGATGTACAGAGTGATCGCCACCTGCCTCTCCCCGGAGTCCAGCCAACGGTTGAGGGCGGCAGCGTAACACCCTAACGACGCAGTGTCGATAATTAATCGACGCTAAGTCGTTAGAACTTGGCGCTCAGGTGGCGCCGGGATAAAGCGCGCCGACCCAGATCCCTGCCAGCACGGACGTGACCGCTTCCGGGCGGGCGTGGTCCATCGTGACGCGCTCCGTCATGTAGTTGATGTTGAGCAGGATCAGCGCGCGTGCGACCTCGGCAGGGTTGGCCACGTTGGTGAGGCCCTGACGCTTCTCGCGGCGGATGAGCTTGGCGATCTGATCGATGTACTCCTGGACGATCCGGCCGCGGAAGTACCGCTGAGCAACCTCGTCGTGATGGGAGGCCTCGTTCATCGCCGCCAGCACGTCAGCGTGCCGGCTCCAGATCCGGACGACGTCGAGCAACCCTTCCCGCACGGCGGCGACGCGATCTGGGTTCTCGCTGTCGAGCCAGGTTCGCGTCGCGTCGAACATCTCCGCGGCGACCCGATCGACGAGGCGCATAACCAGCTCGTTGCGGTCCTTGAAGTAGTGGTAGAAATTCGACCGCCGCATGTTCACGGCCGCGGTGACGGCATCGACCGTGAGGTCACGGAAGCGGATCTCCTTGAGCAGCGCCTCCGCCGCGTCGAGGATCTCGCGCTCGGCGTCCTCGGGCTTGCGTCGTATGCGCCGCTTCGATGTCATCGATTTCACCGATGTGACCACACGGTCCCGGCGGCCTTTGCGCCTGCGATCGTCTCGCGCATGATCTGCTCCGCGTCGTGGCGCGGGCGCCAGCCGAGCTCGCGGCGCGCCTTTTCGGTGCCCATGGTCTGGGATCGCCGTGTGACGTTGATCCAGGCGAGCTCCTGCGGGAGAAGGCTCCCGAGCCGCGTCACGAACTCGGTCGCCGCCTTGACCGCCAGGGGCGGCAATGGGACCGTCCGCCAGCCGAGCTCGCGCGCGATGTCCGTCATCGTGACCGTGCCGTCTCCCGCGAGGTTGTAGACGCCGGGGGCTCCGCGGCCCTCGATCGCGGCGACGAGGGCGTCGGCGCAGTCGTCGTGGTGCACGAGCTGGATCGTCATCCCGGTCTCCGGTAGCACTGGAGATGCACCCGGGATGACCCGGATGAGGTCTCGTTCCAGCGGCAGGCGCCCGCCGAGCTGGAAGCGCCGGACGAGGTCGTTCATCAGTGCCGGCGCGTCGCGTCCCCCGACGATGCACGGCCGGAAGATGTACTCCTGGATGCCGGTGTCGTCGACCAGCTCATGGAACAGCGCCTCGAGCTCGGCCTTCTGCGCCGAGTAGTAGAACTCCTCCGTTCCCCGTGTCACGACGTCCTCGGTCAGCACCTCGGGACTGTCGGGGTGAAAGCCGTAGGCTGCCACCGATGACGTGTATACGAGCCGACGCGGGGCCGCCGCGACGGACGCCTCGAACACGTTGCGGCTGCCCTGCAGGTTGACCTTCCGGGTCTCCTCGCGATCGCCGAAGATGATGAACGCGAGATGCACCACGACGTCCGCGCCGGCGACGAGTTCGTCGACCGTGGAACGGTCCAGCACGTCACCGCGGCGATATTCGACCTTCGTCCAGCCGTGCGCGGCCGGGTCGAACGGCCGCCGCGCCATGCCCAGCACACGCTTGACCTGACCTGAGCGTTCCAGGGCGGCAAGCAGCGAGCGCCCGACCTCTCCGGTGGGCCCGGTCACGGCCACCGTGAGGCCTGTGTCGGGTGTCTGTGCGTCGGTCGGCTTCTTCGGGGATGGTGTCATGGCCGCGCATACTAGGCCGTTAACGACGCGGTGTCAATAAAGATCCCGAATCTTATTGACACCGCGTCAGCAAGCGTCTAGCGTCCTCGTAGGGAAACCGTGGGAAGAGACCCGAACGCGATGAGAAGACTCAACGGGGCCGATGCGTTGATGCTGCACCTCGATGGAGGTAGCGCCTACAACCACACAATCAAGATCAGCGTGCTCGACCCGTCGACGGACCCCGATGGCTGGTCGTGGCCGAAGGCGCGGCGCATGTTCGAGGAGCGCGCCCACCTGCTTCCCGTCTTCCGTCTGCGGTACCTGCCGACGCCGCTGGGCCTGCATCACCCGATCTGGGTCGAGGACCCCGAGTTCGATCTCGACGCGCACGTGCGCCGGGTCGCCTGTCCTGCTCCCGGCGGGATGGAGGAGTTCTGCGCGCTGGTCGAGCAGGTCTATGCCCACCCGCTGGATCGCGACCGGCCGCTGTGGCAGACCTGGGTCGTCGAGGGCCTCGAAGGCGGCCGCGTCGCCCTCGTGACGCTGCTGCACCATGCCTACACCGACGGCATCGGCGTGCTGGACATGCTCGGCGCGTTCTACAACGACACCCCGGACGATGCCGCGGTGGTTCCGACCCCGTGGGCACCGCAGCCGCTGCCGTCGAGAGCGCGGCGCCTGGGTTGGGCGCTGCGAGACCTGCCCCCCAGGCTGCGCCGGTTTGTGCCGACCGCGCGCGCCGTGCGCGATCGGGTGCGCATCGAGCGCGACTTCGCCAAGGGCGGCGAGCGGCGCGTCCCGTCCGCGTTCGACCGCTCCACGCCGCCGGGCCCGTTCCAATGCGGGCTGTCGCGCAGCCGGCGATTCTCCTGCGAGACGTTCCCGCTCGCCGACGTACGCGAAGTGAGCAAAACGCTCGGAGCGACGATCAACGACGTCTTCATGGCGTGCGTCGCCGGCAGCGTGCGCCGCCACCTCGAGCGGGCCGGCTCACCGCCCGGCGAGGCGATGGTGGCCACGATGCCGCTCGCGGTCACGCCACCGGCCGAGCGCACCCACCCGGGCAACTACTCGTCGATCGACTACGTCTGGCTGCACGCCCAGATCGCCGACCCGCTCGAGCGGCTGCGTGCGACAAGCGTCGCCGCCGAGGCGACGAAGCAGCACTTCGCCCTGACCAAGGACGCCGACATCGGCGCGGTGCTCGAGCTCCTGCCCGGCCGCGTCGTCTCGGGCCTTGCGCGTGTCAACGCGCGGACCAAGGGCCGCTTCGACCCGTTCAAGAACATAGTCGTGTCCAACGTGCCGGGCCCGCGCGAGCCGCGGTACCTCGGCCGCTGGCGCGTGGATCGCTGGTTCTCCACCGGGCAGCTCTCCCACGGCGCGACGCTCAACTTCACCGTCTGGAGCTATTGCGACCAGTTCAACCTGTGCGTCCTGGCCGACGCCGTGGCGGTTCCCGACACGTGGGAACTCGTCCGCGGCTTCCGGGCCTCGCTCGACGAGCTGCTCGCGGTCGCCCGCGCGCAGGCCACTTCTACCGCGTCCTCCACCCCTTCGACCACGGGCTGAGCATGACTCGACTTGCCCTCGTGGACACGGCGTTCTTCGCCCTGGAGTCACCGACGCGGCCGTCGCACGCCGGCGTGCTGATGCTGTTCGATCCGCCCAAGGGGGAAACCGGGCCGGACTTCGCCCACCGCGTCGTCGACACGTTCCGCGCGACCGCGCCCGTCGCTCCGTTCGACCGCCGTCCCGCCCTCGGGCTGGGCCGGCTGCCCCACTGGGTGACGGTCGACGACATCGATCTCGGCTATCACGTCCGAGCGGTCGCACTGCCCGCTCCCGGCTCCCGACAGCAGCTGATGGAGATGGTGGAACACCTCTACGTGGCGCTGCTGGATCGATCGCGGCCGCTGTGGGAGTGCTACGTGATCGAGGGGCTCGAGGGCGGGCAGGTCGCCCTTTTCTACAAGCTCCATCACGCGCTGGCGGACGGCATCAGCGGGGCGAGGATGCTGTTCGGGTCGCTGTCCGAGTCGCCGGACGACTCGACCATCGCGCCGCTGTGGGGGCCGCAGGAAAAGACGCGCCGCCGCGCGCACCCGGCGCGCCGACCCAGCCCGGTGGACAGGCTGAAGATCGCTCGTCGCCAGGCGGAGACCATGGTGGGTGTGGGTCGGCGGCTCGCCGGGATCGTCCCCGAGGCGATCGGGCTGCGACGGGGTGCGAGAGCGCTGCCCTTCAGCGCGCCCCGGCTGGCCTCCGCCACGATGCGGCAGTCGCCGGCGCGCAGCTTCGCGATCTTCGACCTCCCGCTGTCCGAGGTCAAGCGCGTGGGCGAGCGGGCGGGCGGCAGCATCAACGATGTCGTGCTCACCGTGTGTGACCACGCCATGCAGCGATATCTCACCGAGCAGGGCGACCCCGTCGCGCGCCCGCTGATCGCCTCGATGGCCGTCTCCACACGCGGGGCGGAGGACGACAAGCCGTCCAACGCGGCGGCGCTCGCGCAGGTTCAGCTCGGCGCACCCGACGCCACGCCGGCGCAACGGCTCGAGCAGGTCGTCGCCTCGACCGCGACCCTGAAGGCGGGCGTGCGGGGCATGGCGCCCGGCGTGCTCGAGCTCGAGTCGGTCGTCTTCCTCGGCGCCGCCCAGTTGCGGGAGGAGCTTCCGATGTGGCGGGGGGTCGTACCGCAGGCGGCGAACATGCTCGTGTCGAACATCCCGGGCGGGCCCAAGGATGCGCTGTACATGAGCGGCGGGCGTCTGGCGAGCCTCTACGCCGCGCCGATCGTGCCGCCGGCCCATGCCCTGAACATCACCCTGGCCTCCTACGCCGGCACGCTGTGCTTCGGGGTCGGCGCCTCCCGGAACGTGATCCCCGACACCGCCCGGATCGCGGAGCTCGCACTGCAGAGTTTCGACGAGCTCGCGCGGAGCCCGGTGCGCCACATCCCCACGACACCCGCCTGACGAGAAGAGACGACCATGCACTACGCCGACGTCATCGAGGGGTACGCCGACCGTGCGCCCGACGCGATCGCCCTCGTGCATGGCGAGACGCGCCGGACGTGGGCCGAGTTCGAGGACCGGGCCGCACGGCTGGCGGGCGCCCTGCAGGACGCCGGGCTGGCTCCCGGCTCGAAGGTGGGGCTGCTGCTGTACAACGGCCCCGAGTACTACGAGGCCTTCCTGGCCGCGCTGAAGGCGCGGATGGTCCCCATCAACCTGAACTACCGCTACGTCGACGACGAGCTCGTCTACCTGCTCGAGGATTCCGACGCGGAGGCGCTGGTCTTCCACGCCTCGCTGGGCGAGACCGTCGGCCGCGTCGCCGAGCGCGTGCCCGCGCTCAAGCTGCTCGCCGAGGTCGACGACGGTCCTGCGGCCGGCGCGGGCGCGGAGCGCTACGAGGACATCCTGGCTCGCTCGGAGCCGGCGCCGCGCATCGCCCGTCGTCATGACGACGAGATCATGATCTACACGGGCGGGACCACCGGCATGCCCAAGGGCGTCGTCTACGACGTCGGGGACTGGACCGACGGCCTGCTCGGACTGGTCCCCATCGTGCTCGGCGGCCCTCCGCTGCCCGACAATGTCGAGGAGCTCACCGCCGCCGGAGCCGAGCGGATCGGCGCGGGGGCCGCCCCCGTCGTCATGCCGTGCTCGCCGCTCATGCACACCGCCGGCCTGAACTCCGTCGCGGTTCAGCTCGCCGGCGGCCGCACGGTGACGCTGCCCGGGCGCTCGCTCGATCCCGACGAGATCTGGAGCGCGGTGGAGCGCGAGTCGGTGAACGTGATGATCATCGTGGGCGACGTGTTCGCCCGGCCGATGCTGACCGCGCTCGAGGAGAAGGCCGCCGCCGGCGGCGGCTGGGACCTCGCCTCGCTCGGGGTGATCCTGTCATCGGGGCTCATGTGGTCCGCGCCGGTCAAGCAGGGCCTGCTCGAGCATGTCGACGCCACGCTGATCGACGGCATCGGGGCCACCGAGGGCGCGATGGGCGTGCAGATCTCCCGCCGCGGCGATCCGCTCGCCCAGACCGGCCAGTTCATCCGGCTCGGAGAGACCAAGCTGTTCAGCGAGGACGGCCGCGAGATCGAGCCGGGCTCCGACGAGCCCGGCCTGATCGCCGCCGGCGGCAAGCTGATCCCCAAGGGCTACTACAAGGACCCCGAGAAGTCGGCCCGCGTGTTCCGCGAGATCGGCGGGCAGCGCTACGCGTTCATCGGCGACTGGGGCCGCCTGGAGGCCGACGGGACCCTCGTGCTGCTCGGCCGGGGGTCGGGGTGCATCAACACCGCCGGCGAGAAGGTGTACCCGGAGGAGGTCGAAGAGGTCATCAAGACCCACCCCGACGTCGCCGACGCCCTCGTGGTCGGCATTCCCGACGAGCGCTTCGGCCAGCGTGTGACCGCGGTGGTCGCCCCCGCCATCCCGGGTACCGACGTCGTGGACGCGATCAACGAGTACCTCAAGGAGCGGCTGGCGGGATACAAGCGCCCGCGCGTGGTCGTCCAGGTCGACGCAATCAAGCGCGCCGCCAACGGAAAGCCCGACTACGGGTGGGCGCGCGATGCCGTGCGCAGCGAAGTCGAGCGGGCGAGCTCGCCGGCCTGAGCGCCGCTCACACGAACGTCAGCGGGTGAGGCGGGCCAGCGACGTTACGACGCGTAACACAGCGACGCATATCAGCAGGACGCAGAAGAGCAGAACCGAGGTCGGCGACGTGGACGGTCCATAGCGGTTGTGAGCGGTCTATCGCATCGGTTTGGTGGGGGCCCATGAGAACCGCAAGTGTGGAGCCGGGAAGTCCGCACGTGTACGCGGGAAGGTAGCCGTCAGGTCGGCCGCCCCGAGCGCCGCCACTGATAAGCCGGCAGCGAGTGCCGTCATCCAAGAACAACGCAAAGCGTGCCGGAGCACTAACGGGCTGCACGGTCGGCAGTAAACCCGTGTCGAAACTAAAGCGACGGAGCTCCTTGTCCCATGGGTCGTTTAGACACAGCATGGGAGAAGGCGGGGACGGCCAGCAGAGGTCTGCGGCAGCTGCGCTGGGATAGCAGTCGCAAATGTTCGTGCTGACGACCGCCGGTGATGGGCGGTCGCAGCCAGACAGTTCGGAAACACTCTTGATGTTCAGGACTTCTCGGTAGCCGTTGGCCGGTTGTCCATTGGCGACAGCCACTGTTGTAATCGCTTGCGTTGCTGCAGGTACAGCACTGGAGCTTACGGCTGCGGGGGGACTGGCTGTTCCGGCGACCGGGGGAGGTGGCGGGTTGGTGCCGCTGGTCAACACCGCCGATGGTGGCTTCGCCGAGCCTGACATGCGGAAGTAGTGGACTGCCGGTTTTGCCGTAGGTGCCAAGCCAGCGCAACGGCGCCGGCCATCAGGATGACGGCCAGCGCGGCTGCGGCAATTAGCCGGCGCCTTGGTGGGCGGCTTTTTGCTAGACGTTCGTCGCGAGGTTCTGTCAGCGGCGCAGGAGCTGCCGGCTTGCGCAGTGTGGGTGCAGGTGTGGTCGGGGCGGCGGTGGAAGCGGGCCCTGCCGTCGTGGCTTGCTCGGCGAGCGCGCGGGCGAAGTCCGAACACCGCGGTGAGCGTGAGGGGGTAGTCGTCCATCGTCAGACCGGTAATCACCTGGTACTCCTAAAGATTGAGGACGTGCGAGTCCGGCTGACGCAGCTCGAAGCCGGGCTGGACGTGCCCGCGATCTGGGCCCGATTCAGCCGGCCTGTCTGCCGGACCTAGCATCCAGTGCATCGCGCACGAACACGGTGAGCTGGTGTGCGGCGAAAGCGGCTTCCTTCACCAGGGAGGCCTGCAGGTGCGCAACATGCCACAGCTGCGGGAGTTCGGTGAACGTGACGTCGACGCCGGCCAAGCGCAGTTTGTCGACGAGCTCGACCACTTGTGGATACAGCACCTCGTGGGTGCCGACGTGCACCAGTGTGGGTGGCAGCCCGGTGAGGTTAGCGCGCAGCGGTGCGTAGCCCGCATCGTCGGGGTCACCGGCGCCGAGGTAGGCCTGCGCGCAGGCGTGCGACCACCGTGCGTTGACGACGAGGTCGCGCTTGCGCGCGGTATCCGCGGTCGGGTCGACCCAGGGGGCGATCAACGCGAGCGCCGCGGGCCGGACATCATGCCGGTCGATCAACCGGCGCGCCGCGGTGAGCGACAAGCCGCCGCCGGCCGAATCGCCGCCGATCGCAACGTGATCCGGCGTATAGCCGTGATTGTCGAGCAGGTCGCAGAATGCGGCCACGGCATCGTCGGGCGCCGCGGGGTAGGGGTGCTCGGGTGCGAGCCGGTAGTCCAGCACGTACACGGCGGCACCGGCGTCGCGCGCGATGTGGGCCGCGAGCGATCGATGGGTCGCGAGCGATCCGATGGTGTAGCCGCCGCCGTGGAGATAGAGCACGGCAGTACCGTTGTCCGCACCGACGGTGACCTTTTCGGCCGGACGTCCGCCCAAGATCATGGCGCGCGTCACGGTGCCGGTCGGCAGGGTCTGCATCGGTGCGATCGCGTCGATCATCTTGCGCTGGATGCGAAACGGCAGCCGGTGGTTCAGTGTCAGGCCGTAGCTCAGCCACAGGGCGGCGCCGACTGCACGGCGGGGTAGGCGAATGGTCGGCATCGGCTACTTCGCGTTCGGAAAGAGCTTCGACCACGCCGTGGCGGTAACCCGCTGATACGAAGGGCCGAGGATGCGCACCAGGGCGTCGAAGGCTTTCGCCTCCGCGCCGATGACCAGCCGGGCGCGGCCCTTGCGGACCGCGGTAACGATGGACTCTGCGGCCATTTCCGGCGAGTGAATCAACAGCCACTTGTCGAAGACTTCGGCGAGCGTGACGCCGTCCTGGCCCTCGGCGAACGTGGCGTTGCGGGCAACGGCGGTCTTGATACCTCCCGGGTGCACACAGGTCACCTTGACCGGGTGCTTCGCGATCAACATCTCTTGACGCAACGCCTCGGTGAAGCCGCGCACGGCAAACTTCGCCGCGTTGTAGGCGCTTTGACCCGGCACGGCGAGCAGCCCGAACAGGCTCGAGACGTTGACGACGTGGCCATCGCCGGACGCGATCAGATGCGGGAGAAAGGCCTTGGTTCCGTTGACAACGCCCCAGAAGTCGACGTCCACGATCCGCTCGATGTCCTTGAACTCGGACTGCTCGACGTTACCGTTGAAGGCGATGCCAGCGTTGTTGTAGACCTGATTGACCTTGCCGAAATGCGCGACGACGGCGTCGGCGTAGGCGAGCACGGCGGCCCGCTCGGCGACGTTGATACGATCCGACTTCACCTCGGCGCCAAGCGCTTCGGCCTGCCGGACGGTCTCCGCCAACCCCTCGGTATCGATGTCGGAGAGGGCAAGTTTTGCGCGTTTCTCGGCGAGATTGAGGGCGAGGGCTCTGCCGATGCCCGATCCGGCGCCGGTGATGACGGCGACTTTGCCTTCGAATGGGCTCAATTGGCTGCAACCTTTGCTGTGTCGGTGGGGATCTCGCAGATGTCAGCCTCGGTGTGGACCGCTGCCGTTGTGTCGTAGGCGGCGACGTCGAAGTTGCGCAGCAGGCGGCGGAATTCGAAGGTGAACCCGGGCCACAGCGTGGGGTTGTTGCCGTGCTTGTCGAGGTACCAGCTGGCGCAGCCGCCGGTCATCCAGACGGTCTTGGACAGCTTGTGCTGGAGCTCCTTGTTGTAGGCGTCCTGAGCATCCTTGCGGACCTCCAGGGTGCGCAGGCCCTGCTTGTCGAAGGTGGCGAGCGCGCCGGCGAGGTAGTTGATCTGCGACTCGATCATGTGCACCACCGACGTGTGGCCGAGCCCGGTGTTCGGTCCGAGGAGGAAGAACATGTTGGGGAAGTTCGCGATCGCCGAGCCTTTGTAGGCTTGCTGGCCGCGTTCGCCGAAACCCGCGGCGAGCGAGCGGCCGTCCTTGCCGAAGAAGGTGTCGTAGGTGGGGGAGTCGGTGACCTGGAATCCGGTCGCGACGACGATCGCATCGACCTCGCGGACGGTGCCGTCCCTGGCGACGATCGCATTGGGGCGGACCTCGGCGATACCGTCGGTGACCAGATCGACGTTGTCTCGATTCAGTGCCGGATAGTAGTCGTTGCTCATCAGGATGCGCTTGCAGCCGATCTTGAAGTCGGGGGTGGCTTTCGCACGTACCTCGGGGTCCTTGACCTCGAACCGCAGCTTGGCACGGGCAGCGAGTTCGACAGGCTTCATGAAGATGCGAGCCTTGGCCAGGCCGACGACCAGGGTCTCGCGCCCCCAGTAGATGCCGGTGCGCGAAAGACGCTGGAACCCGGGCAGATACCTGAACGCGAACCGCTCTGCCGCCATGTAGCGACGGTCTAACCGGGGAATCAGCCACGGCGCTGTCCGTTGGTAGATGTCCAGCCGGCCGACCTCGTCGGCGATGGCCGGGACGATCTGGATGGCGGAGGCGCCGGTACCGATCACCGCGACACGCTTGCCGGTGAGGTCGGCGTCATGGTTCCACCGCGCCGAGTGGAAGACCTCGCCCTCGAAGGAATCGATGCCCTTGATCTTCGGCAACGCCGGCTCACACAGCACGCCGATTGCGGAGACGACGATCGTGGCGGTGAATTTCCCCTGCGAGGTCTGAACCTCCCAGCGGGCGTGTTCGGCGTCCCAGTGTGCGGAGTGCACATCGCAGCCGAAGACATGCTTGTCAAGGACCTTGTACTTGCGGGCGATACCTCTGATGTATTCCTGGATCTCGCTCTGCTTTGAAAACGACCGTGACCAGCCCGGATTCAGTGCGAACGAGTAGGAGTACAGATGCGACGGCACGTCGCAGGCAGCACCGGGGTAGGTGTTGTCCCGCCAGGTGCCGCCAACGTCCTCGCCCCGCTCGAGAACCAGGAAGTCGTGTTGTCCCTCCTGGGTCAATCGGATCCCGGCGCCCAGTCCCGAGAACCCGCTTCCGATGATCAGCGTCTTCACGTGGCGCACACCGTTGTGGTTGGCCGTCTTGGCATCGGTAAGCCTCATGCAGGCGATGGTATAGACCATATTGAAGATTAGTCAATAAGTACTGAAGAATCTTTAGTATGCTGGCTGGCATGGGCGTTGTGAAGAGAACCCGACTCGCCCCGCAGGAGCGCCGCAAACAACTCGTCGAGCTGGGCATGATGATGCTCGCCCAGCGCGGTATCGAGCAGATCTCGGTGGAGGAGATCGCCAAGAAGGCCGGCATCTCCCAAGGGCTGCTCTACAACTATTTTCCGTCGAAGCGCGAGTTCCACCTGGCCATCGTGCGCCATGTCAGCGACGGCATTCTCCGGCGCCTGGTACCAAATCTGGACTTGGCGCCCGTCGACATGCTGCGCGAGTGGCTGGGGAACTACGCCGACTACGTACTCGACAACCGCGACGGTTACGTGTCGATCCTTCGTGGGCCTGCCAGTGGTGACCCCGAACTAAGGGCAATCGCCGATGAGAATCGAACCGCGGTCATCGACCTCGTTCTTACCTACGTCCTCACCCCGGCCGGCGAAGTCAGCCCAGCCACCATTCTCGCAATTCGGGGGTGGATCGCCTTTGTCGAGGAGACAACCCTGGGCTGGCTGAGGAATCCGCAGGTCAGTCGCACTCAGCTGATCGAGATGAATGTCCACGCGCTGTCCACGGTCACGCTGGATCCGAAACTGTCCGTGGACGTCCCGGCCTAAGCGCATCGACGGGCCCCAGTCCGTGCAAATGGTATCGGGGGTGGTCTCGGGCGGGCGTCGGCTAGTGGGGGCGTGTTAGTCGTAGGGCGGTGAGGGCGACATAGAGTTCGGCTGATCCGACCGGGTCGCTGCAGGACCGGCCGGTGAGTTGCTCGAGTCGGCGCAGTCGGTGATGAATTGTGTTGCGGTGGTAGTGAAGCCGCTTGGCGGCGTCGCTGCTGGATCCGGCGCAGGCATACCACGTTTCGAGGGTGTCTAGCAGCGTGTCGCGCTCGGAGTCGGGCAGTTGCAGCACCGCAGCCAGGACCTGATCGGCGAGCTGGCGACCGGCGTCGGGCTGGTTGGCCAGCAGCAGCGGTATCGGGGTGGTGCCGAACCGAACAACGGCGGTGCGCCCCGGTGTGGTGCATCGGCTGGCCAGTTGGGCCTCACGAAGTGCCTCGTGGGCCTGGGTCGGCGATCCGAAGGGTCGGCTCACCCCGACGCGGGTCGTGGCGACCTCGGCGAGCACGCCGCAGATGTCATCGTGCTGACGGGGCGAGATCAGACTGAGCAGCCCCACCTGGGCATCGCGTTCGACGGTCCATAGCGAATGCACCTCGCAGCGCCGCAGCCGCTCATCGATGGCGTGCAGCGGCTCGCGGCCCTGCTCGCCGACTTCGGCGCTGACCACCAGGAAGGTGCCGACCTCGGGAAGCTGCAGCGTGCGCAGACTGTCCCAGAGCCGGGCCGCATTGGTGATATTGCCTTCCAACAGTGCGCTGAGCATCAAACTGCGGGCGCGCGCATCCAGGCGGGCCCGCTCAGCGATGAACGCCCCGTAGGCCTCGGCCGCCGCGCTGGAGTATTCGTCAATGATGCCCCAGATCTCTGAGGCCATGGGCGGCAGCGCATCGGCGATGCGCCCGTCGGCCTGCTCCAGCACGCGTTCCCAGATCAGCCGTCCCCCAAGCCGATACGCGTGCAGCAGCGCCGCCAGCGGCACGCCCTGCTCGGCCTTGAGCCGCCCCGCCGCCCGGGGCGGCTCCAGGCGCATCGGCGCACGCCCGGCCAGCTGGGCCAAGATGGTGGCCAGATTGTCGGCGACGGTGGAGCGCAGCTGCTCGTCGGTCAGTTGCCTGGCTTCGGCATAGGCGTAGTCGCTGGCCAGGATGCGCGCGACCAGCTCGTCGGTCACCTCATCGAGGCCATCCAGCAGTCGCTGCGCCAGCTGGGTGGCCAGCACGGGAGCCTCCTGTGTTACCCACGTCACGTCGCCGACGGTAGCCGCAGAAACCCCGCACACCAAAACCCCGTTGTGCTCGTGCACAGCCGCGGCGGCCCGCATTGGCGGCCCCAGCCCATCGCCAACACCCACCGCCACCGTCACCATGAGGTCGTCACCGCGCCCTGACTCACATCGACGAGCGGGCACAACCGAGAACGAGAAAACCACACTATGTACGACTACGTCGTTGTTGGCGCCGGCTCAGCCGGCTGCGTCCTAGCCGCCCGACTCTCCGAAAACCGCCACACCACGGTGGCCCTCATCGAGGCGGGCGGGCCGGACACCGCCGACGAGATCCACATTCCGGTGGCGTTCGGCACGTTGTTCAAGAGTCGCTGGGACTGGGACCTCGACACCGAGCCGGAGCCCGAGCTGGGCGGGCGACGAGCCTACCTGCCGCGTGGTCGCATGCTGGGCGGGTCGAGCTCGATGAACGCCATGATCTACATTCGGGGCAACCCGGCCGACTTCGACGAGTGGGCAACCGGCGGCGCGGACGGCTGGAGCTATGAAGAGGTGCTGCGGTACTTCAAGAAAGCCGAGGACAACGAGCGTGGCCGCGACGAGTACCACGGAGTCGGTGGCCCGCTGCCGGTTTCCGAGGGCCGTTCACTCAACCCGCTGGGGGAGGCGTTCCTCGAAGCGGCCGAGCAAGCGGGACATCCACATAACGCCGACTTCAACGGCGCGAGTCAGCTCGGTGTCGGGCGCTACCAGCTGACCCAGCGAAACGGTATGCGGTGCAGCACCGCCGTCGCTTACCTGCGTCCAGCGATGGAGCGTCCGAACCTTACGGTCATCACCGGCGCCTTAGCGCACAAGGTTCTCTTCGCCGGTAGCCGCGCGGTCGGCGTCGAGATCAGCCGCGGCGGCGGCCAGGTCGAGCAGCTTCGAGCCGATCGCGAAGTCATCCTCTCGTGCGGTACCTACGGCTCAGCGCACCTGCTGCTGCGCTCGGGGGTTGGTCCCGCCGACCAGCTGGCGGCGTTCCAAATCGCAGTCGTGCAAAACCTGCCGGTCGGGCAGGGCCTGCAGGACCACCCGATGGTGCTGTTGAACTACCTCACCGCCCAGGAATCGCTGATGACCGCCCTTAGCCCGGGTAACCTGGCGCTGCTGCAGAGCGAGGGCCGAGGCCCGCTGACCTCCAACGTGGGTGAGGCCGGCGGGTTCTTCGAGACTCGACCCGGCCTGGCCGGACCCGATGTTCAATTCCACCAGGCGCCGGTGCTGTTCTACGACGAAGGCCTCGGCGCGACGGTGTCGCACGGCTTCGCCTTCGGGCCCTGTGTCGTCAAGCCGACCAGTCGTGGCGCGCTTACGCTTCGGTCCGCCGCGCCCGACACCGCGCCCCGGATCCAGCACAACTACCTGACTACCGACCAGGACCGGGAGAGCCTGCTCGCCGGCCTGCGCCTGGCTCTGCAGATGGCCGGCCAGCCCGCCCTGAAGAGCGTCATCAGCGCCGGGTTTCGGGTTCCGGACTCGGGCACCGACGAGGGGTTGCTCGCGTTCGCGCGGCGAAACGCCCAGACGCTCTATCACCCGACGTCGACGTGTGCGATCGGATCGGTGGTGGACAGTCGGCTGCGGGTTCTCGGGCTGCAGGGCCTGCGCGTCGCTGACGCGTCGGTGATGCCGTCGGTGACCCGCGGCAATACCAACGCGGCAACCATCATGATCGGAGAGAAAGCCGCCGACATGGTCCGCGAGGACGCCGACACGACGGTCGATGGCGCCTGATGACCAGCACGGTGGACGACATCGATCTCGCGATTGCCGAGCTGCAGAAGGGCGAAGCCGTCTGGGCCGCTCTACCGCTGGCCGGCCGGCGCGAACTGCTCGACCAGGTGCGTGCTGCCACGGAAGCGCACGCGAAGGAATGGGTCGACATCGCGGTCGCCATCAAGGGACTCGAACCCGGCTCGCCACTGGTCGGCGAGGAATGGGTCAGCGGCCCTTACCCGGTCCTCACCGGCGCAAGCGCACTGGCGGAAAGTCTGACGGCGTTGGAGAACGGCCGCAGTCCGGTCGACGGATTCAAGATCACACCCGCGCCGGGGGGCCGTGTGGCTGTCCATGTGCTGCCGCACAACGCTTTCGACTGGCTGCTACTCAACGGCTTCGACGCGCAGGTGTGGACCAAGCCGCGCGTCGACGCCGACACGGTGCGCCGCACGGCCGGCCTCGCGCAGCGTCTTCCCTGGAAGACCGGCGGTGTCGGCGCCGTGCTGGGCTCGGGCAATATCTTCTCCATCGCACCGCTGGACACGCTCTACGAGCTCTATGCCCACAATCGGGTCGTGGCGCTCAAGCTCAACCCGATCACTGATCCGCTGCTGCCGGTCTTCGAGAAGGTTTTCGCCCCGCTGATCAGCAAGGGGTTCCTGCGTATCCTGACCGGGGGCGCCGAGGTCGGGACGGCGCTGGTGCGCCATCCCGACGTTGCTCATGTGCACATGACCGGCAGTTCGGCCACCCACGACGCGATCGTGTTCGGTTCCGGCAAGGATGGCGACGAGCGCAAGGCCAGCAACCGGCCGTTGCTGGACAAGCCGATCAGCAGTGAACTCGGTGGAGTCTCACCGACGATCGTGCTGCCCGGCACTTGGTCTGCCGCGGATCTGCGGTTCCAGGCCGAGCACATCGTGACCCAGAAGTTGCACAACAACGGCTACAACTGCGTCGCGTCACAGGTCGCGATCGTCAGCGCGGACTGGCCACAAAAGGAGCAGTTCCTCACCGAGCTGCGGTCCGCGTTCGCTCGGGCACCGGCCAGGAAGGACTACTACTCCGGCAGCGGCGCCCGGGTGGCATCGGCGCGCAAGGCATACCCCAGCGCGGTGGCTGTCGACGCCTCGCGGACGCTGCTGCTCGGGTTGTCGCCGGATAAGAACGAGAAGGCCTACAGCGAGGAGTATTTCGCCCCGGTGCTCGGCGTCACCGAGTTGAGCGGAGACGGCGAAGACTTCCTGCGCGCGGCGGTCGACGTCGCGAACCATCGTTTCGCCGGCACGCTGGGCGTGAACCTCATTGCGCACCCGAAAACCCTGCGGGAGTTAGGGACCCGGCTCGACGACGCGATCGCAGAGTTGCGCTACGGCACGGTGGGAGTGAACGCCTGGACCGGAGTCGGATTCCTGACGGCGCGGGCGAGTTGGGGAGCCTTCCCCGGCCACACGATCGACGACGTGCAAAGTGGCAGCGGCGTGGTGCACAACGCACTGCTGATCGACGATCCTGAACGCACCGTGGTCAGGGGGCCATTCCGACCCGCGCCCCGGTCGATCGTCACCGGCGAGCTCTCGATGAGCCCACGCCCGCCGTGGTTTGTGACGAACAAGACCGCCGCGACAACCGGACGGCGACTTAGCTACTTCGCGGCCAAACCGCGGTGGACATCGCTGCCGGGAATCATCGCTTCGGCGCTGCGTGGGTGACGTGACTCCACAGCCACCGCCGGGGCGAAGACCCTGTCCCTGCGGCCCGCCCCTGTCTGATCCGCATGTCCACCGTGATCTACGGCGTGATCATCGTCCGACCCAATAGCAGTCGCCGTGCCCCGCTACCGAATTGATCGCGTACTGTAAGGCGAGTCTGCCCTGACGCGACCCTCACTAGGGTGGGGGGTGACCCCTCCCCCCGGCCTGCCCGCGCAACGGTAGGCATAGGCGCTCTGGAGGTGTACGGGTCCGGCGGTTTTTGATGGAGAGCTGTTGTCCCGCAGCTGCTTTACGCGTATTCGTCGCGCTAGGTTGAATGCACGTTAGGTTTGCGACCTGGCCCCCACGATGTCATGGAACAGAACTTGGCGAAGTGCCAGTTCCCTCGGATCGCTCCATAAGTGAAAGCCCAATCTGTTCATCGCGTAGGCGAACCCGATACCGGTATCCGGATCGGCGAACCCGAACGAGCCACCGAGGCCGTTGTGTCCGAACGCTTTATCGGACGAACCGAACCTAAACTTAGGAGTAGGTTTGCCATAGCCAAGCGAGAACGTCGTATCGACATGCAAGACTTTGTCGCGCAATCCGTGAGCGGGTGGTATCGCGGGCTTGGCCAAAGCATCCAGGACGCTCGGGGTCAAGCCGAGATCAGAACCACCTGTCGCGACGCAGCCGTACGCTTTCGCCACCGACCGTACTGTGCCGATGCCGTTACCGGCGGGTATCTCGACAACCCGTACTTCTTCTCGGTTGAAGTCTTCGAGGGAATTCACGCCCCTGGGGATGCCGAAGGTTCGAGCTGTCACGCTGCGCGAATTCAATATGGCGGCCACAAAACGTGGCGGCAACGTCCTGAGGTGCAACAGCAGCTCGGCTGGGGACCAGCCGTGCAAGTGGGCCACGCGACTGCGGTCCACCGAGGCCGGCAAGCCGATGTAAAACTCCAATCCGAGTGGTTGAGCAACCTCCTCGGCGAAAAACTGGCCAAGAGAACGCCCCGAGGGGTCCGCATGGCGGATAAGTTCGGACTCATACCAGCCGAGCGTGACGGCGTGGTACCCGTGTCTGGTACCAGGGGTCCATGCGGGGGCCTGCGCCGCGAGCACCGTTGACATCTTCGTCGGGTCCGCCAGATCCTGCAGCGTCAGGGGAGCGTCAATGGCGGGCAGTCCCGCTTGATGTGAAAGCAGTTGCCGTACGGTTACTGTGCCTTTGGAGGCCTGCGCAAACTGCGGCCAGTAATCAGCCACCTTGGCGTCATACGAAACAAGCCCCTGAGCGGCAGCGACTGCGATCGCGAGCGAGGAAACACCTTTCGTGGTCGAGAACATGTTGACGACGGTGTCGTGCTCCCACGGCGCTTTGGTGATCCCATTGCGGAAGCCACCCCACAAATCGACGACCTTGACGCCATCGCGGTACACGGTGACAGCGGCTCCGACCTCATGACCGCTGGTCATGTTGCGGCGAAAAACGTCGGCAACTTTCCCGTACCCCTCGTCGACTTCGCCGGCGATCAGGTCGGGTGACACCTTGACCCTGAGAACCATGTCCTTCCTCATTCCTGACTAAAGCACCTGATTGGCGGTCCAACCAGTGCTGTTCGTCGATGATTCAGATATTTGCTGACTCCCCGTAGCGGCAGCCTAACCACAGGTAGCAGTCATCAGGGTGTGTTTGACCTGATCCCCGGCAAGCCATGCCTCGACCTGAGTGCCAGGCGGCCACAAGCTGTACGGGTTGGGGACTTTCAGCCCAGGACGCCAGAAGGCCCCCCACCGCGCGAACTTGGTGAGGGGCCCTCCAGCTGCGTCAGACGCTGGTCAGCGTCGCCGCATCACCGCGGCGAGGACGAAGCCCAGGTGCGCGGGCTTGTGCCAGTCCACCAGGATGGTCCGGTCATCGACCCAGCGGCCGTCAGTTGACTACGGATAACCGGCGAGGAAACGATGTCCCGCTGTTGGGCCAGCTGCCGGCCGGACTGCGGAAGCGGCCACCATGGTTCACCGAAGACCAGTTTGAAGCCTTCGTCAAGATCCACTCCGCAGATCTGTGGCCCAGTGCATCACCGCTACAAGCGTCAGTGCCGAGCATCTCGAGGAAGACGATCGACGTGATCCCCTAAGCCGCTTCGCGTTACACCCGACCCTGCGATTAGTGCGCAGCACGTATGCGCGTCTCGATGCCGCGGCAAAGAGATCACGTGAAGTACAGATCGAGCAGCGCCTGCTTCGCTCGGCCGGTGGCGACCTGGCCGAGAAAGTCGGTACGTCCATGCGGGCCGGCAACCGCACGGCACAGTCGGCCGACACCGAATTACTGGCCTTGGCAAGGGTGGTCACTGCTTTGCCAAGGCGATCCTCATCTGTGCCTCGTAGTCCTCGACGTGCTCGCCGCTGACGTCGACGATCACGCGGTGGAGTCGGCCGTCGAATCTGAATGGCGGGTGGTAGTCGGGTGTCACCGATGAGCCGGTGTCGGCGCCGACCAGCATCGCTCCGCCTTGCGCGAGCCGGATGGGTGAGGTCACCGGGAATTCGCCCCGGCCGACCTGCGCGCCGTCGACGAACAGCGTCACGGTGCCCGGAGTGCCCTTGCCGTTCTTGATGTCCGGTTCTGCGGTCGGGGCGAACTCCACGCTGAGGAAGTGCCGCCCGGTGGGTACTTGGTCCTCGGAGCGGATGGTGAAGGTCTCCTTGGCGACGTAGTTGTGCGCGTAGCACAGCAGGCCGTCTTTGACGTAGAAGGTGATTCCCCCGTCGTTGCCGCCCATGGACAGCAGGACGCCCGAGGATTCGGCGGTGAGCTCGACGTCCGCGTTGATGGAGTATGGCCGGTTGAGGATCTTGGGTGCCGACGCCGCGGAAATCGACTGGGTGCCCGGGTAGAGCACGTAGCGGCTGCGGCTGGGTGCGATCTGCGGGCGTTCATCGGCGATGCGGACCACGCCGCGGCTGTCGATCGGCAGTACGTTGTACTTCCCGGCCTTGTTGTACCACAGCGTGATCATCGCGATCAGCCGCGCCCGTTCCTGTTCGGCCAGGTTTGTGGTCTCGGCGATGTCCTCGGCGACGTGGTAGAGCTCCCACCCTGCTGCGTCGAGCTCGCTGAGCATGTCGGCGGTGATGGGATCACCGAACTTGTGGGTGGATTCGGCGAACGACGTTCCGGGCCAGGGGCATACGGCACGCCAGCCGTCGTGGTAGATCGAGCGGTGGCCGAGCATCTCGAAGTACTGGGTCAGATGTCGGGTGGGGGCGGCGTCGTCGTCGAAGGTGTGGGCGAAACTGACCCCTTCGATCGGGGACTGGGTGACGCCGGCGATGGCTGGAGGCGGGTCGACGCGCAGCGCCTCGAGGACGGTTGGGACCATGTCGATGATGTGGGCGTAGTGCGCGCGCACCTCGTTCCGCGCGGCGATGCCGCGCGGCCAGGTGATGATGAACGGATCGGTGGAGCCGCCTCGGTAGGTCTCCCGTTTCCAGCGCCGAAACGGGGTGTTGCCCGCATGTGTCCAGCCCCAGGGGAAATGGTTGAACACCGTCGGGCCGCCGATCTCGTCGATGCGGGCCAGGCCTTCTTCGACGGTGTCGGGGACGTTGTTGAAGAACCGGACCTCGTTGACCGAGCCGGTGGGGCCGCCCTCGGCGCTGGACCCGTTGTCGGAGATCAGCATGATCACCGTGTTGTCGTACTCGCCGAGGTCTTTCAGGAACTGCACGAGTTCGCCGATGTGGTGGTCGGTGTGCTCGAGGAACCCAGCGAACACCTCCATCATCCGGGCGTAGAGCCGGCGCTCGTCGGCCGACAGTGTCTCCCAGTCCGCGACGTCGGGGTCGGGCGCGGAGAGTTCGGCCGTTGCGGGAACGAGGCCCAGCTGCTTCTGTCGTTCGAACACGTCCCGGCGGTAGATTTCCCAGCCGGTGTCGAACGTGCCTGCGTAGCGGTCGGCCCACTCCTTGGGTACGTGGTGGGGCGAATGCATCGCACCTGGCGCGAAGTAGAGGAAGAACGGTTTGTTCGGCGCGACCTGTTTGGCGTCGGCGATCATCGCCGTGGCCTTTTCCACCAGGTCGGGTGTCAGGTGGTAGCCCTGCTCGGGGGTGGTCTCGGGCTCGGTCTGCGAATTGTCGCGCACCAGCTCGGGGTAGTACTGGTGGGTGTCACCGCCCAGGAAGCCGCAGTAGCGCTCGAATCCCCGTCCCAGCGGCCAGCGGTCGTAGGGGCCGGCGGCGGTCATGGTCTCCTCCGGCGCGAGGTGCCACTTCCCGACGCAGTAGGTGTTGTAGCCCTGCGCCCGCAGGATCTCGGAGAGGAATCCGTTCTCGAACGGGATGTACCCGTCGGAGCCGGGGTAGCCGGTCGATCCGTTGGTGAGGCACGCGAGGTGGTTCGAGTGGTGGTTGCGCCCGGTGAGGATGCACGAACGCGACGGCGAGCACAGCGCGGTGGTGTTCATGTTGGCGTACTTCACGCCGTCGGCGGCCAGGGCGTCGATGTTGGGTGTGGAGATCGGGCTGCCGTAGCAGCCCAGGTGTCCGTAGCCGGTGTCGTCGAGGACGATGAAGACCACGTTGGGGGCGTCCTCGGGGGGCCGTTTGGGTGCCGGCCAGGCCGGGGTCGACTCGTCCGCGGTGCGGGCGATCACGCCGGGAAATGTTGTGCCGGGCTGATACTCGGTGATTGCCACTAGCAGACCTCCTTAGATGATGCCGAAACCGTGTAGCCCCTTGACCAGGAACCAGGTGCCGAAGACCAGCCCGAGAGCGATCATGATGGCGTGGTTGTGGTCCTGCAGCCAGCGCAGAGCGCGATCCAGAATCCCCTGTGAGCTGTTCGGGAAGAACGCCGCCGCGGCGATGATCGCCAGATGTGTGCTGACGCCGAGCACTACGAACACCACGTAGGTGACGATGTTGGCGCTGCGCGGCATGCCCGCGTCACCGATAGCGCCGATCGCGGCGAAGGTGAACACCCACAGCTTGACCGAGATCAGGATCACCGCGGCGCCGAGCAGAAAAGCCTTGCCCGGCGTCATCGACGACAGGGCGGTCATCCATTTCGGCGGCGGGTCGTCGGGATCGTCCCCGCCGAGCAGCTCGCGAATCGCGGTGACGAGCAACGCCACCGCGACCACCAGAAGAACCGAGGACACCACCCAGCCGTGCCCGCCTGCGGTGTTGTCGCGCCTGCCCCAGTGCAGGATCATCCCGAAGACGAGGCCTTGCAGGAGCCGGACCAGCACCATGCCGCTCACCGCGGCGCCTGCGGTGCGGACCCGTCCCGGCGCGCCCAGCAGGGCGAGGGTGATCACGAGTTCCACGGGCATCAGCGCGCCGGCGATGATGAAGGGAGCCAGGCTGGCCCACAACGATCCCACGTCAGCCGCTCTTGCCGGGCGGGAACACCTCGACGTCGACGTAATCGATGGTTCCGGTGAACCGGAACGGGCGGCGGTCGAAGTAGTCGGGGGACACCGGAGAGCCGAGATCGACTCCGACGCCGAAGGTTTCACTGGCGGTGAAGGCGGCGGGAACGGTGCGTGCCACCGCTACCGTCGCGACCTCGGCGCCGTCGACGGCGAGTGTGACCATGGCGGGCCCCATCGGTGCCGGTGAGTCGAATGCGGTGGTGACCGTGATGACGTGCGGGCCGCCGGGGATCGGGGCGGCGCTGCGGGCCTGGTAGCGGTCGACGATCAACATGTTGTACTCGTAGACCAGATAGCCCGCGTCCAGGAACAGCGTCAGGCCGCCGGAGAACCCGCCGAGGGCGTAGAGCACACCGGAGGCGTTGTCGGGCAGGGTGAGTGCGATCTCGACGCGGCTGTCCTGGCGTCCCAGTCCCGGTGCGGTGAACTCCGGCATCCGGCTGCATGACGCGTCGAACCGCCATCGGGTGTACGGCGAGGAGATGCGGTCCTCGGGATGAGTGCGCAGCCACAACCCAGCACCGATCGGCCAGACCAGGTTGTCCCGCGACACCTCTTTGAACAGGTCCTTCAGCTCCGCCAACTTCTCCGAATGGCTTGCGGCGAGGTCGTTGGCTTGCGAGAAGTCCTCGGGCAGGTAGTAGAGCTCCCACGGCTCGGTCTCGGCGTTCCACGCCGCCATCCGCTGCGCGGTGCCGGCGGTGTCCCAAGGCACGAACGGCCCGAAGGCGCACGCGTACCAGCCGTCGCGGTAGATGCCCCGGCTGGCGGCGTTCTCGAAGTACTGCACCGACTTGCGGCCCGGTTCGTCAGCACGGTCGAAGGTGTAGGCCAGGCTGACTCCGTCGAGCGGCTTCTGCTCGTGGCCGTCGACAACCTCCGGCGGCGTGATGCCGAGGATCTCGTAGAGGGTGGGCGCGATGTCGTTGACGTGGTGGAACTGGCCGCGGACCACACCGTCGTGGGTGATCCGGCGCGGCCAGGAGATCGCCATCGGATTGCGGGTGCCGCCGAAATGGCTGGCCACCAGCTTGGTGTGGTGAAACGGCGTATTGCCGGCCCACGCCCAGCCGGCGTGGTACATGTTGTCGGTTTTCGGCGATCCCAGCGCCTCCAGGCCGCCCAGCGGCTCGAGTGCGGCCAGCTGATCGTCGACGGTGGTCGGAATGCCGTTCTGGGCCAGCAGTTCGCTGATGCTGCCGCGCTGGCCTTCGGCGCTGGATCCGTTGTCGCCGAAGATGTAGATGACCATGGTGTTCTCGGCGTGGCCCAGGCGGTCCAGTTCGTCGAGGATCCGGTCGATCTGGACGTCGACGTGCTCGAGGAAGCCGGCGAACACCTCCATCAGTCGCCGTTGGAACGGCCGCTGCTCCTCGGGGATGTCCGCCCAGCCTTGCATGCTCTCGGCGCGCGGCGTCAGCTCTGCCTCGGCGGGTATCCACCCGGTGGCCTTCTGCCGGGCGAAGACCCGCTCGCGGTAGGCGTCCCAACCGTCGTCGAATGAGCCCTGGTACTTGTCGGCCCATTCCCGGGACACATGGTGGGGTCCGTGCGCGGCGCCGGGAGCCCAGTACATGAAGAACGGGCGGTCGGGGGCGAAGCCCTGGTGCTGACGCAGCCAGAAGATGGCGTTGTCGGCGAGGTCCTCGGAGAGGTGGTAGCCCTCGCGCTCGGGTGGCTCGATCGGATTGAGGTTCTGATACAGCCGCGGCTCCCACTGCGACGTCTCACCGGCGATGAACCCGTAGAAGTGGTCGAAGCCGTGCCCGGTCGGCCAGCGGTCGAACGGCCCCATCGCCGTGGTCTGGGTGGCGGGCGAGTTGTGCCACTTACCGAACGCCGCCGTGCAGTAGCCGTAGTGGCGCAGCACCTCGGCGACGGTGGCGGTGTCCTTGCCGATCACCCCGGTGTAACCGTCCCAGTCGACAGCGCGCTCGGCGATCGTGCCCGAATGCACCCGATGGTGGTTGCGCCCGGTCAACAGCGCCGCCCGGGTCGGGGAACAGATCGAGGTGGTGTGAAAGGTGTTGTAGCAGATGCCGGTTTCCGCGACACGGCGGAAAGCCGGAGTTCTTACCTCGCCGCCCACCACATCGGACAGGCCGAACCCGACATCATCGAGCAGCACGATGAGGATGTTCGGTGCGTCCTCAGGCAGGTGTCGGGGCTCCACGCGGCGGTGATGGGTCGACTCGGCCAGCGTGTAGCCGGCTGTGCTCGCCGACGGTGTCGGGGGGAAGGGCAGCACCGATCCCTCAACGGTCGCCGTGTCTGTCATCGTTCACCAGCTTTCGTCGAGGCGTCGCCGCCGTCGGTAAGCGCGAAGCGGGCAGCCGCCGCTGCCCGTCACGCCGGTGTCAAGCCGACATCGGGTCCGGCGCCTCAGCTCGGTGGGCCGCCGGCACGTCAACGGCTCAGCTGCTGTGGCCGCCGCCCTCCTGCAGCTTGGCCATCACCTGCTCGAGGCTGAAGCTGGCCGACTTCTGCCGTTGCGGGAACTCGGCGAACGTCTGCAGCATCTGGCCGACGTAAGCCTGGGCCGGGACGAGCATGTAGGCATGCGAGAGCAGCCAGTCGTAGTAGGTGTTCGACGTGATCTCGGCCCGCTCATAGGGGTCGGTGCGCAGGTTGAAGATCAACGGCACCCGGAGCTCGGTGTAGGGCTCGGCCCAGATCCGCATCGTGCCCACGCAGCGCTGCTCGAGGAACACGAACTTCCAGTTGTCGTACCGCAGCGCGGTCAGGTCGCCGTCGTCGGAGACGTAGAAGAAGTGCTGGCGCGGGCTCTGGTCGGTCTCCCCGTGATGTAGGGCAACTGGTCGTGCCCGTCGAGATGCACCCTGTAGCTGGTGCCGTTCAGATCCGTTCCGGTGCGCAGCTTCTCGGCGATGTCGGGCACACCCGCCGCCGACAGCAGCGTGACGAACCCAGTCGTTGTGGCTGACGATCCCGGTGAGCACCGTGCCGGCCTGGATGCGCGCCGGCCAGCGCACCAGGGCCGGGACGCGGTAGGCGCCCTCCCAGTTGGAGTTCTTCTCGTTGCGGAACGGGGTCATCCCGGCATCAGGCCAGGAGTTCATGTGCGGACCGTTGTCGGTGGAGTACATGACGATCGTGTTGTCGGCGATGCCGAGATCGTCGAGGGTGTCCAGCAGAGTGCCGATGAGGTCGTCGTGGTCCAGCATCGTGTCGTGGTAGGTGGACTGCCAGCGCCCCGAGCGGCCCACACTCTCGGGTTTGGGGTGGGTGCGGAAGTGCATGTGCGTGGAGTTGAACCACACGAAGAACGGCGTGTCCGCCTCGTGCTGGCGTTTGATGAAATCGACTGCGGCGTCCCGGAATTCCTCGTCAACGGTCTCCATCCGCTTCTTGGTCAGCGGGCCGGTGTCCTCGACGCGCTGGGTGCCGTCGCCGTTGGCCCAGGTGTGGAGGACACCGCGGGGGCCGAACTTCTTGCGGAATTCCGGGTCTTTGGGATAGTCCGCTTCTTCGGGCTCCTCTTCGGCGTTGAGGTGATACAGGTTGCCGAAGAACTCGTCGAAGCCGTGCATGGTGGGCAGGTGCTCGTCGCGGTCGCCGAGGTGGTTCTTGCCGAACTGGCCGGTGGCGTAGCCCTGCGCCTTGAGCGCCGTCGCGATCGTCGGGTCGGCTGCCTGCAGGCCGAGGGTGGCGCCAGGCAGGCCCACCTTGGTCAGGCCGGTGCGGTACGGGTTCTGGCCGGTGATGAAGGCCGCACGGCCAGCGGTGCAGCTCTGCTCCCCGTAGTAGTCGGTGAACAGCGCCCCCTCCGCCGCGACCCGGTCGATGTTGGGCGTTCGATACCCCATCACGCCGTTGCTGTAACAGCTGAGGTTGCTCTGCCCGATGTCGTCGCCCCACATGATCAGGATGTTCGGCTTATCACTCACACCTGGACCTCTCGCCGCGCAAAGCCCCCGACGGCTGCTCCGGGGCGCGGCCGGCCTCGGTGGTTGCTTCGGACGTCCGCAGCAGCGACGCTAGACCTGTTTCGCGCCGCCGCATCGACTTTCACCAGAATGTCGGGTCGCGATGCGACCCCCGTCGACCGGCAAGTATCGCGCCGTGGATCTGGCTGGCGGGCTCGGTCCCGTCCTCCCGCAGGTGTCGACTTCGGTCGTACACAGGCGACGACTGCGGTTGCCGACATCCCGGTAGTCCTGCGGCGTAGACGCCGTTCGGAACCGGCGCTTCAACCCGGATAACTCCTCGCCGACTCTCGCCCACCCGGTGTGCGTGACCGGCTTTCTGCATGCCGTGCGCCAGCACCGCTGGACGTCGCTGCCCGCCGAGGCACAGCTGTATCCCAGTGACCATCCTCGTCGCGTCGAACCCCCAGCACCCCGGGCGATTCCCGAATTCGTGATGCACCAGCTCGAAAGCCCCCCCAACCTCGACCGGATTACCGACCCGCGGATCCTAGCCGATGTCGGTGCGCCGGGTCTTCGGGTGAGGGGATTTCGACCGCCAGTCCGGCCAGGTAGGCCTCCAGCGCTGCCCGGTCGAGCGCAGTCGGGCCGGGCGAGCTCGCCAGCCCCGGTGTCAGCCGCGACAGCCGCACGAGTGCGATGCGATCCCGGCGCAGCTGTCCCAGCCCGATTCCGCACGACTTTCGCCAGCGGCACCATCGTTTGGCCAGCTCTCGCAGCCACAGTGGTTGCACCGCGGTGAAATCCAGGCGGGCACCGTCGTGGCCGGCGACACCGAGCCGCCGTAGCCGCCACACGTCACGCTGGTATTCGCTGTCCCAGCCGGTCCCGTCGCGCAGGTCGAGCAGGCACTCGATCACGTAACCGAGGAACGCGCGCGGCGTGTGGAGCGCGGCCGTGGCCGGCAGTCCGGCCAGCCAGTCGTCGAGCGGACGGTCCAGCAGCGACTCGACTCCGCTTGCCGACAAGTAATCCAGCAGGGGCTTGATCGATCGCGGTGTGGTCCGGGTTCGGTTCGCGTCGACCCGGCATTGAAGCGCGTACTGGATCTCCAGCCGCAGCTGCGGCCGCAGCGGCCGCAAGTCGAAGCGGTCCTCGCCGTAGCTGGCGCAGGAGGCGATGAAGTCGGCCGACGACGGGCGACCACGCTGCCGCCACCGAACGTGGTGTTGAATCACTCCGGCGGCCAGTTCTCGGTGGATTGGGAGGTGTTCGCTGTCGACTTCTACGACAAGTTCGGCTACGACCGGCCGATCTACGCCCTCACCCACGACGTCATGTTCCGCGGCCCGGCCGCTCAGTGGTTGCCGCGCATCGGCTCCATCCACCACCCGTGACAACGCCGCGAAGGCGCTGGCGGCCGGCGGCGTGGTCCTCGTCTTCCCGGGCGGTGAGTACGACGTCTACCGGCCGACCGTGTCGGAGAACGTCATCGATTTTGGCGGCCCCCGCTGCCCAAGGAGATCAGGGAGATGAAGGCGACCCCGTCCCCGGTGGCCGCCGAGAAGATCCTTCGCGGAATCGAGAAGAAGTCATATCACGTCTTTATCGGGTCGGACTCGATCATGATGGACAAGCTATCGCGGCTCATGCCGGCGCGGGCCGCCAAGATCGTCTACTCACGGCTGTGCGCCCTGCTGCCCCCTCAGTAACTTTATTGATAATCCCGGAAACAAACGCACGAACAAGAAGTAGAAAGTGAGGTGAGACGGGTCAACATCTGCCCGGGCATTCGGGGCGGATAGGTCTTGGCCGGACTTGACTGATCACCGGAGGCTCAGAGTGGAGCAACTGAGCGGCCTCGATGCCGCATTCGTGTACGCCGAGACCGCCGGCGCGGCGCACGTGACCTTCTTCGCGATCTACGATCCGTCGACGGCTGCGGGCGGCACCGTCACCTTCGACGATGTCGCCGCGCATGTCGGCTCCCGACTCGGCGCGGACCCCGGCGCGGACCGTATTTTTCGCTCGGTGCTTGCCCGCGTCCCGTTGGATCTGGATCACCCGTACTGGGTGCGCGACGAGAACTTCGAGCTGAGCAGGCACCTGCACCACCTGACATTGGCGAGCCCCGGTGGCTGGCGGCAGCTGTGCGACCAGGTGTCGCAGCTGCACGCTCAGCGGATGGATCTGCGCCGGCCGCCATGGGAGGGCTACTTCATCGAGGGGCTCGGCACGATCCAGGGAGTGCCGAAAGGCGCCTTCGCCGTTGGCTTCAAGATGCATCATTCGGCGGCCGACGGGGTGACAGACTTGGGCATCGTCAACGCGCTTCACGACCTGACCCCCGACACCGCGCCGGGGCCCGTGGACGATTGGACCCCAGAACCACATCCGTCATCGCTGAACCTGCTCGCCCGCACGCTGATCACCTACGCCCGTCGGCCGGCACAACTGGTCTCCGCGGCAAGACACAGCATTCCCTTACTGACCCGGCTTCCCGCAGCGATGACCCGGCTGATGCCGATCGGTCACGAGCATGGGCTTTTCGGGGACGCTCCGCCCACCCCGTTCAACCAGAACACCGACAGCCGCCGCAACTTTGACGCACGCTCCTACGACCTGGCCGCGGTGTCGGCGGCACGCACGCTCGTCCCGGGAGCCACTGTCAACGACGTCGTTCTCACGGTCATCGGGGGCGCTCTGCGCCGGTATCTACTGGAGAAGGGCGAGCTACCCGAATCTCCGGTGGTGACGGTCATGGCGATCGCGGAGCACACCGACCCCGACCGCCAGCGCGGGGCGAATCAGATTGCGGTGGTTCGCGTGTCGCTCGGCACGGACATCGCCGACCCGGTTGCCCGGCTGCGGGCCGTGCACGAGTCGAGCGCCCGGTCGAAGGCCCTCAACGAGGAATTGGGCCCAGGCGCGCTCGTCGAGTACGCCGAGTTCCTGCCGGGCTGGCTGCTCGTCGCAGCGCTCCGTGTCGGGATGGCGATAAACCTCGGCAAGTACGTCAACCTTTCGCGGATTGCGGGTGTGAACACCTACGTGTCCACAATGCGCGGCCCGCAGTTCCCGATCTACCTCCTCGGCGCTCGGATGATCGCCGGCTACGCATTGTCGCCGTTCACCCAAGGTGGCGGGCTGATCCACAACGTGATCAGCTATTGCGGACGCGTGCTCGTCAGCATCAACGGCTGTCCGGCCGTGCTGCCGCTGCCGGATATCGAGCACTACGCGGATTGCATGGACGCTTCCTTCGCTGAGCTGACGTCCGGCGCGAGGACCTCGGCATAGCCCGGCTCGGTGCCGACTCGGACGCACCGACGTTCGCTCTTTTCACCCCATGGTTCTGAACATCTCGATCACCGGCGCGAGCTCGGCGGCGTTGGTAATCAGATCCACGTGTCCGCCGGAGTGAAGGTGGAAGGTCGAATTGGGCAGCAGCCGATGCAGAATCCTGGCATTCGCCAGGGGGATGATGGGGTCGTCGAGGCCGGCGATGATCAACGTCTGTTGCCGGATCAACCGCAGAGCGAAGATGCTCGTCCAGACCGAACCGGCTAGCTTGGCACAGGCAAAGAAGCGCAGGCCCGCGAAGAGATGTTCAGCCAGATCGAAGCGGAAATGGACCTCCCGCTGTGCTGAGCTCACCGAGCGCGGTGACCTGTCAGGTCAGCGGCGTAGCTTGCTCGCCGTTACACGGCGATTCAACTCAATCGCACGCTGATCACCACTGAGGGACTGAGCTTCGCTGCCAAAGTCGCAGCTACGACGAATCAACGGCCGATCCCGCACGAGGCGGTGAAACAGTACCTGCTGGCTCTAGAAGGACGTCAGCCCGAGGACAACGAGGTCGAGGCGGCTACAGACTTCATCAATGGAGCTCCTGATATCCCGACCCTCGATGAGGTCATGGCGGTGTCCGTGGAGGTCGCGGTCAGGTCGGTGGCACCGCGTTTGGAAGCGATGAACTGGCGCGTGCATCGCTACAACAGGCCCGTCCTCATGACCAACGATCGACCGGCCTCTGCTTGGCGACACCCGGATCCCGAGGCTCCTCCCGGTGGCGTCGGTATCGAGGCTGCTGATGAAGTCAGATTTCCACTCACTCCCCGAGCGTTACTACTCGTGACCTCAGCGAAAGCTGGGACTCCTCCGCGATCTGCCGACCACCGATACCAAGCAGTCAATAACGAGATCGGTCGACGCTGCCAACATTTCGTGGTCGCGACACCGGACGCGCGTGCGCGGCTGGAGTCGATCGACCTATCGGAGCGACCTCCGCGTATCCGGTTCAGGCAGGGGCCGGCCTACTACAACGTTGGCAATGGACAGTCATATCCAATGGGTGACATCATCCATACCTACTTCGAGTAGCGCTGCGGTGTCTCAACTTCAGACGACCTTTCTCCAAAGGATTGCGAGACGCAGATTCAGCGGCCAGTGCCAGGTAGGAACAATGTGTATTGGCAGGCCACGGGGAGCTTTCCGTAGGCCGATTGCACAAGTCGTCACAGTGACGAAAGGGTGGCGTAGCAGTGATGCATTCGGCTGATCAGCCGGCGTAGACATGCGTG
>Ga0209656_10000094_pt1 | contig 56208 bp, 49 predicted proteins | sample BogFormECP12_OM2_FD_188239 | JGI IMG/M metagenome (GOLD analysis project Ga0209656, IMG submission 188239) | Bog forest soil microbial communities from Calvert Island, British Columbia, Canada - ECP12_OM2 (SPAdes) (version 2) | ecosystem: Environmental > Aquatic > Freshwater > Wetlands > Bog ...
GCTTTCCGCACCCATGGCGGCGAGAAAGCGGGTGCCACCGGCAGAAGCGAGAAACCAAGCGAAATCGAGGATCTTCACCCCCTGCAGCGGGAACGGCTTATTGTGCAATGCCGATAGCCGCGGGTTCTCGACCCGGCGCGGCTGCGCCGGCACTCTCGGACGCCGCACCGCTTCGCTCAGAACCGCTTCCGTGTCTTCACCAAGCAGCGGCGCGCGGCGCCCGACCTGCCAACTCGTCTTGGTGGCGAGCCATTTGCTGGTCGGGTAGCGGAAGCTGCGGCCAAGCTCCGGGTGCTCGACATCCGCGAAGGTCTTGCGGGTCAGCCAATGCTCGTCGAGCGCGTTCTCGTGCGGCTTGCGCAGTGGCGCCCAGAGCAGGCCAGCATCCTGCGCCTCGCGCCACGGCATGTCGGCACAGGTCCAGGCGCGGACGAAGCGCTGCACGATGTCGAGCATATGCGCCCGCCTTTCGTCACTGCCAGCCGTGCCGGGGACTTGGCGCGCGCGCAAATCGGCATCTGGCGGTGGCGGCTGCAGATCGGCCTGGGCCCCGTATTTCGACAGCAGCGGCACCAGATTCTTCAGGTCGCGCGCGCCCATGCCATGCGTGATGAACCAGCGCCCGTCCTTGGTATGACAGATGCCCGGCGAGTGGTTGGGAAATTCGGCGGCATGCCGGTTAGTCAGCCGCCACAGCGGCACCCGCCGCATGACCCAATACATGATGTCCTGCTCGGGGTTCTTCGACACCGCCTCGTGGATCGCCACCGAGACATCCTGCCCCTCGCCGCTACGCTCGCGATGGATCAGCGCGGCGATGATCCCGGTCGCCAATTGCTCGCCGGCGATGTGATAGGCATGCCAGATCTGCGGGGCGATCGGCGGCGTGTCGTATTCGAGGTTGGGGTCGGGATCGTAACCGCAATTCATCATGATCCCGCCGAGTGCCAGATGGATCAGGTCCGAGCTCTTGAAATGCTGCCACGGCCCGTCATCTCCGAACGGCGTCATCCGCCCCGTCACCAATGTCGGGAACCGAGCGTTGAGCGCGGCGCGATCCAGACCCAGGGCCTCGTTGAGCGCGCCGCAGCTCGCATCGAGCAGGATATCGGCACCAGCAAGCAGCCGCAGCAACTGCTCGCGAGGCGCCGGCTCGCGGAGGTCGAGCACGACCGATTTCTTGTTGCGGTTGTAGTTCCAGAAAAACAGCGAGCGCTCCGGACCCGGCCGATCCTCCAGGAACGGGCCGATCCGCCGCGTCGCGTTGCCTTCGGGCGGTTCGATCTTCACCACTTCGGCGCCGAGGCCGGCGAGAAGCAGCCCGGTATATTCGGCGCGTTCGTCGGCCACCTCGATCACGCGCAGGTCGGCCAGCATACCGGGACCGGCATTGCCTATCATCTCGCCTGGTCCATGCGCGACCGCGCCGGCCTCCGACATGTCGCTTCTTCCTCTCGAGGTTATGCCCGTTCTGTCCTTGAGCAATCTTATGAGCAGCGGGGCCGGTGATCAACCGATCGACCTGTTGCTTTCGGACGTGATCATCCCTTGGAGTGTTCATTCCTTCATTGGAGTAATCGCTCTTTCATTGGAGTGTTCGCTCCCTCAATAGAGTCTTTGCGTACCCGCTAACCCGCGTCCCACAACTCGCGAATCAGCTGCCGCTGCTGCGGATCGGGCAATCTGCCGAACCCGGCGGCGAGGTTGTCCTCCATGTGTTCGGCATTGCCGGTCGCCGGGATCACGCAGGTAACGGCAGGCTCGGCAAGGACATATTTGAGGAACAGTTGCGCCCAGCTCGCACAATAGAGTTCACCTGCCCAATCGGGCAGCGGGCGCCCGCGCACCCGGCGGAACAGATCGCCGCGCTCGAGCGGCTGGTTGGCAATGACCGCGATGCCGTGTGACGCGGCCACCGGCAGCACTTCGGTCTCGGCCGCCCGCGTCGCCAGCGAGTAGCCGAGCTGCACAAAGTCGATCCCCGGCTCGCGGGCGAGGATGCGCGCCAGCTCCGGCAGGGCTCCGGTCGTGTAATGGGTGATCCCGATATAGCGGATATGGCCGTCATCCTTCATCCGCCGCAGGCTTGCTAGATGCGTGCGCCAATCGACCAGATTGTGGATCTGCATCAGGTCGATCACATCGCTGCGCAGCAGCTGTGCCGAGCGCCGCATCTGCTCGATCCCGCGCTCACGGCCCGTCGTCCACACCTTCGTCGCGAGAAAGGCGCGCGGGCTCGCCGCGAGCTCAGCCAGGATATCGCCGGCCACCGCCTCGGCGCGGCCATACATCGGCGAGCTGTCGATCATCCGGCCGCCGGCGTCGAGCAGCAACTGCACCACCTCGCGCAGCGGCCGCCGCGTCGTCTCGTCTTTCCCCACATCAAAGGCCCGCCACGTGCCGAGGCCGATGACCGGCATCGCCTCGCCAGTCGACGGGATCGGACGGGTCAGCATCGCAGCAACGGCCGACTTAAAGCGGGATCACGAGCAGCGTGTCGATCTTCTGGCTGTCGAGGACAACGAGGCGCTCGATAAAGCGATAAGGCTTGCTGGTCAGGTCGATGCGGTCGAGATAGCGGCCGGCGGCGAAGAGGCTCATCTCGCCATCATGCATGATCCGCACGGCAATAAAGTTCGAATGTGCCTGCGCCACAGTCGCGTCGCTCCCTTCGACGCTGATCGGGCCGACGATGTGGCGGTAGCGGTGCGGCTCGAAAATGTTAGCGCGGCGCAGCGCCGTCACCCGATCGACCAGCATGCCGCGCGAGGCGGCATAGACGACGCCGTGCGGTAATCCGGCCTCGTGGCTGGCGCGGCTGGTGATCAGGTAGCGGCATTGCTCGACAAAGAAATCCGGCCACTCCTCGAGCCTGTCTTCGTCGATGCAGTCGACATAGGCGGCGATCAGCTCATGCACGCCGAGCCGCACGGCGAGATCGTCCATGGTTCGAATGTCAATCGCCGATCAGCGCGCGGTATTTCTTCCAGAAGCCGCGGATTGCAGCCTCGCTGGAGCGGAATGGCTGAGACTGGGCGTCGTAGCCGCCCATCATGACGACGCCGCTGTCGTCGTCGTTGAAGCGCAAGGCGCGCTGTACCAAGCCGCCGACGCAGCCGTCCTCCAATGAAATATACCCGGCGGCACCGACCAGATTGCCTTGCCGCAGACGCCGCTCGGTCATTGTCTCGTCGTCGTCGGCAAAGCCGAGATGGATCCAGTCGAGCTCGGTCTTTTCGAGGCCGCGCGGGTGGATCACGCGAACCGCGATGGTATTGCGGATCTGCTGCAATATCATGCTGGGAAAGACAGTCAGGATCTGCACCGAGACACCGTCGCCATATTCGTCGACCGACTCGATCACCGAAGGATCCTCTAGGCGCATGTCGCTGTCCGAGCGCAGCCCCTCGCGCTTGTAATCGGCGTCCTCGGCCGCGTAGTCGAGCTTCGCCTGGCTAAAGTGATGGCCGCCGCTGTCGTCGATATGGATCCCGCCCGGCATACTGAGCCGATTGATGCGAAACGTCGTCAGAAACATATGCAAGATGCTGGCGTGATAGGTGTCCTTGGTATTTTCGAAATACAGCTTCCAGTTGTTCGGCAATACCTGAGTACTGCGGCCGAGAATATGGGCAGGCCGGTTCAGCACCCGCTTGATCCCGCCGACGACTTGCGGGCCGAGATAACTTTCGAGATCCGGCGCGTCCCTACGGAACGACCCGAAGACGAGACCCGCGAGCTCGGCAACCCTCAACGGCGCAAGATCGTGCTCGTCCTTGCGGAATTCCGGAGGCATCCCGCCTTGCCGCTTCACTCCACGCTCGAAGGCCACACCGGTCAATTTGCCGGTCAGATCGTAGGTCCACCCGTGATAGATGCACTTGATCTCTTTGACGTTGCCCTGCCGCTCGAGGCAGAGAAGATTGCCTCGATGCACGCAACGGTTGGGGAAGGCATTGATCCGACCCTCGCCATCGCGGGTCACGATCACCGCCGTCTCGCCGATCGTCGTGGCGACGTAATCGCCCGGATTGGCGATCTCGGTTGCAAGACACAGGAAACTCCAGGTCGGACCCTTGAAGATCCGCTCCTGCTCGAGCCGGTATTGCTCGGGATCGGTGTAGAGTCGGAACGGGACCTCGCTGAGGCCGTTCGACGGCCACGGCACTCCCCGCATCGGATCGGCGCCGAGCTCTGACATATCGCTGCCTCCTTCTCCCGGTGATGGCAGCCATGATAGCAGCAGGACGCCGGCGAAGGAAATTCGCTTGCCGGGACTATCCCGATGGCCGACCATCGGCCGCATCAAGCTTCCGCCGGAGGACCTCGGCATGGACGATCTTTATCTGCGCAGCGGCATCTTTCTCGCGCCGTTCCACAATCACGACGAAAATCCGACATTATCGATCGAGCGCGACCTCGAACTGCTCGAATATCTCGATCGGCTGAACTATCACGAGGCGTGGATCGGCGAGCATCACTCGGGCGGGTTCGAGCTGATCGCCTGCCCCGAGATGTTCATCGCCGCCGCGGCCCAGCGCACCCGTCACATCCGTCTCGGCACCGGGGTGGTCTCATTGCCCTACCACAACCCATTCATGCTGGCCGACCGCATGGTGCAGCTCGACCATATGACGCGGGGCCGGGCGATGTTCGGCGTCGGCCCTGGCGCTCTCGTCCATGACGCGCTGAAGATCGGTATCGACCCCGGCGAACAGCGTCGCATGATGGACGAGTCGTTCGAGGTCGTTGTGCGCCTGCTCAGAGGCGAGATCGTCAACCGCAAGACCGACTGGTTCAACCTGACTGACGCGCAATTGCAGCTTCGCCCCTATACGCGGCCGACAATGGAATTGGCGGTTGCCGCGGCACGCTCGCCCTCGGGCTCGGTGCTGGCTGGCAAATACGGTGTCGGAATGCTGTCGATCGGTGGCACCAGTCCGATGGCGATGGAGCGGCATACCGCCAACTGGGGACTCTACGAGGAGACCGCGCGGGAAAACGGCCATGTGCCCAACCGCAAGGACTGGCGCGTCGTCGGCATGTTCCACGTCGCGGAGACCCGCGAGCAGGCAAGAACGAACGTGAAGTTCGGCGTCGAGGCCTTCGCTCAGTATTTCCGCGACGTTGCAACGTTTCCGATCATTCCGGGCGATGTCGGCGACGCGACCGAGTGGTTGATCGAAACCGGGACGGGGTGCATCGGCACGCCCGACGACGCAATTGCTTATATCGAGCGGCTGATCTCCGGTTCCGGCGGGTTCGGGGTGATCTGTGAGCTGGCGCAGAACTGGGCCGATTGGGAAGCGACCAAGCGGCATTACGAGCTGATGGCGCGCTTTGTTCATCCGCGCTTCCAGCAGAGCCGTGAATTGCTGAGCGGCAGCTATGATTACGCCACGAGCCGTCACGTCGATTTCACCGGCCAGGCCAGCGCCGCGATCCAAAAGGCGATCGACCAACATGCCGCCCGGCGGGCAAATGAGGCCGAGCGCCCCGCCGCGGAGTAGGTCCGCGCCGGCTCTGCCGCGGAACTTGTGAACGAGGGCAACCGAACGAGCGTCTTGCGCCTGATCGGAGCTTCAATCAACCATTGCGGGTACGATCACGCTCCAGCCGGTCGAGAAAAACTTCGAAATATGACCACAGCTCGGCGGCGACGTCCCTGGTTGCGGGTGCTCTGCTCGGCCCCGCCCTCACCATTTCCTGCTGTTGGCGCGAGGCCTCGCACGCGAGTATCGCTGCAGCGATCTTGTTCTCTTCCATCATCGCCATCTCCAACCCTCGCCCCCTAACTCGGAGAGGCTTTCGGATTGCGCTATCTGCTGTCGCTTGACCTGAAGCCACCGGTCACGAACCGCCCAGCCGCGTTCGACCCAGGATATGCCATTGGGTCAACCGCGTCCGCCCCAATCAATTCGAATCACTGGATAATCGAGCGAGATCATCGAGAACGCTGGCGATCAGCTCTTGCCGACGCGGATCCCGGGCCTCAAGCGTGGCAGCAAAAAGCTCGATGAGATACCGCGCTCTTTCTGCAACCGCGGGCCAGGTAGTGGACGGAGTGGCCATGGCGTAGCGCTCGAATTCCTCCTGACGATCGCGTAGGGCCGATTGATCGGCCTGGACCTCACGCAGGCGCCGGCGGATTTCCGTCGATTTCTGAGCCGCGATGCCGCGATGCTCGTCGAGTTCGACCGGCTTGTCCGTCATCGCGTTCCGCCTATCGAAACGTAAAACCGAAATTGATATGGAACTAAGCTGTCGCCAATTCAATAACTGGAGCAGACTATCGTTTTTCGTTTTGGTCGTTTTGCCCGGTCGAGTGCAGTCAACGACCCGGCAGTGATGCCCGATTGTCCCTCAATTACCAGCTATTGTATTGATCATTTGAACCCCTGCAAAAACTCGCGGCAAGCGACGGACGCATAGACGCACCGCATGATCCAGAGTCTGCCGCTCGACAACTGCCCTAAAACAGGCATTGGGTGGCTCGCCTAGTTCGGAAGCAATGCACCTCCCGCCCGGTTGGTCGGATGCTCCGATGCAAAGCAGCATTATAAAAAATCTCGAGAGAGCGGGACGGAAGGCGCGACGGTCACGCCCGCGGCGGGTGCCACCAGCGGCCCGCGACGACGAGCCCGCGCACTTTGAGGCGCCACCGACCCGAACGAGATTCGCCTAGAACATCGCGGTAGTCGAACTCGCCCTCGACGAGTTCGATCAAAGTCGCATCGCCGGCCGCGCCAATTTCCAGCCTGCCGATATCGGCGCGACCGAGCGCCGCCGCCGGGGCGGCGGTGCTCGCCCGGATCACGTCGACCAGCTCCATCCCGAGACACAGGAATTTCGACATCGTCACCAGCTGGTCGAAGGCCGGCCCGTTGATGCTCAGCGTGTGGACGTCGCTGCTGATGACGTCGGGGAGAAACCCGGCTGCCAGCATTGCCTCCGCCGTGCGAAAGCCGAACGAGCCGCCGCCGTGGCCGATGTCGAAGATCACCCCACGCCGGCGCGCTTCGAGCACCTCCTCGCGGATCCCTCCATGCCTGTCGACCGGCGCGTTCGGAAACGGCCGGAAGCAGTGCGTCAGGATGTCGCCGCGGCGCAGTCGCGACAGCACTTCGAGCCGGCTCGGCGGCGGGTTGTCGAGATGCGCCATGACCGGGAGCCCGCTCTCCTCCGCCACTTCGAGCGCCATGTCGAGGGGTGCCACTCCCGAAGCCCCACCGGCGTTGCGCCCGACCCGCACCTTGACGCCGGCGATCAGATCGCGGTTGGCCTTGATGACGCGCACGCATTCGCGCGGGTCGAGGAGCCGCAGATCGGCGCATTCGCCGACCATCACGCTCGCGCCGAAGGCGAAGATGCCGGGAAAGGAAATGTTGAGGAAGGGGATAATGCGCAACGGCGACGGCTCGATGACATGGCGGCGAAAACCGTGGAAATTGCCGGGCCCGGCGCTGCCGGCATCGACGAAGGTCGTCGTTCCACTGCGCCGCGCCACTTCGGCAGCATCGACGCCGAGTGATGTCCCGCCCCAATAAACATGCGTGTGGAAATCGATCAACCCGGGTACCACGAGAAGCCCGCGCGCATCGACGATTTCAGCACCGCCGCCCGCGAGATCACGCCCGACCCCGGTGACTTTCCCATCGCCAAAAGCGACGTCGGCCGTCTCGTCGCGGCCGCTCGCCGGATCGATGACGCGGCCGCCTCTGAGGACCAGATCCGCCATAGGCCCGCCTCACCCGAAGCCAGGTGGCGCGACAAAGCCGCGATAGGCACGTTCGAGAAGGCCGGCAAAGGCGATGCAGCTCTTGTCGCCGTATTGCGGACCGACGATCTGGACGCCGACGGGCAGCCCTTTTGCCGAGAGCCCAGCGGGTGCCACGGTCGCCGGCAGGTAGACGAGGCCGCACAGCCCAGCCCAGAACAGGTCGTTTATCGTCGGCGCCGGCTTGCCATTGATTTGGATCATGCGCTTCCAGCGCTCGGCCTTGTGATCGTGATCGTGCGGATACGCCGCACCCGCCGTGACCGGGCACAGAAGCAGATCATAATCGCGGAAGAACTCGGCCCATTTGAGCCGCAGCCGGTGTCGCTCCTCATTGCCGGCGAGCCAATCCCGGTGAGTGAGGGTAACGCCCCTTATCATGCGGGCAAAGTAGCTCTGATCGGACCGATCGAGTTCGCGCGCGGCCTCGACATGGCGCTCGAAGATTTCTTGTGTCAGCCGGCGGGAGGTGGCCGCGCGCAGCAGCTTGATGTAGACGGCGTGGAGCTCCGCCGTGTCGATGTCCGGGCGCGCCCGATCACTGGCTCGGACCCCTTGACCGGCGAGAAAATCGACGAGGCGCTGCAGGATGTCCTGCACCTCGCGATCGACCTCGCAATTCGCATCGTCGAGCATTACCGCAATGCGGTAGTCGGAGAGCGCAGTGCCGCGCGGCGCGGCCAGTTCGAGGCGCCAGCCCGCCGCCTCGATCGGGTCGGGTCCCGCAATGATGTCGAGTGCAAGGGCGAGATCCTCGGCGCTGCGCGCCAGGGGTCCGATCACCGAAATGTCCGACGCCGCGACATTTCCATACAGAGCCTGGCCGCGCGGCGGTGCGATGCCCCAAGTCGGCTTGTGACCCCAGACGCCGCAGTAGTGCGCCGGGTTGCGGATCGAGCCGCCAATATCGCTGCCGATCTCGAGCCCGGTCAGCCCGGCGGCGAGCGCCGCCGCGGCACCGCCCGAGGATCCGCCCGGCGTCAACGACGGGTCCCACGGGTTGTTGGTCGTCCCGTAAACCGGGTTGTAGCTCTGCGAATCGGCAAGCAGCACCGGCACATTGGTCTTGCCGAAGATGACGGCCCCGGCGGCAAGCAGCCGGTCCACCGCCAGCGCATTCGCAGCCGCGATATTGCCCCTCAGCTCCGTTAGCCCCCAGGTCGTCGGCATACCGGCGACATCGAACGATTCCTTGACGGTCATCGGCAGGCCGTGCAAGGGACCCCAGTTCTCGCCGCGGGCGAGTGCTGCGTCGGCCTCGTCGGCGCGCTGCCGTGCACCTCCGAGGTCGGTCACGATGATCGCGTTGAGCGCCGGGTTATGCCGTTCGACGCGCGCCAGGTAATGTTCGAGTAGTTCGCGGCAGCCGATCTCGCGCGCGCGGATCGCTGCGCCAAGCGCCGTCGCCGATCGGAAAGCAAGCCCGGCCATGACCATCTCCTGCCACGTTCAATGGGGAACGTGGTAAAACAGTCGCGGCCATAGGCCGATGATGCCGATCAGGATCAGATAGATCGCGACCACGTAGTTTAAGAGGCGCGGGATCAGCAGGATCAGAATCCCGGCGATCAGCGCGACGAGAGGCTGGAGAACCACAATATCGAGGGTCATGGAGCGGGCTCCGGGGTTTTCGGCATGTTACGGCACAGCTACGGACGGAGGTCAACGTATGGACGAAATTCTCAACGGCGGCTGTCTCTGCGGCGAGGTACGCTACCGCATCACCGCCGCACCCGTCGAGGCGCTCTACTGCCATTGCCGGATGTGTCAGCGGGCGCATGGTGCGCCGGTCATCGCGTGGCTGACCGTGCCGCTCACCGCCTTCGAGGTGTCGGCCGGAAATCCCGCCGCCTACCGTTCCTCAGCCAAGGCCTTCCGGCATTTCTGCCGCGCCTGCGGCACACCATTGACGTGGCGCGCCGCCGCCAACCCACAGCACGTCGATATCAGCATTGCCACCCTAGACGATCCCGAGCCGATCGAGCCGCTGCTGCACCTCTGGACGGAGAGCCAGATCGGCTGGTTCGAAATCGCCGACCACCTGCCGCGCTATCCGACCAACCAGCGGCCCCGACCGGTGTTCTGACCCCCGGCAGCTAAACTGCACGCTCTGACCTACGACTAAGGTCTATGTCCGATCTCGGCACTCGAGCACCGCTGCGAGAGGTGGCCAGGGCGCCCGCCGAGCCGCCGCCCTTGAGCCCGTTGCCCGAGAATGACGGCGTGTCGGCGGACGCTGCTGGTGCCGATCCGCAGGCGGCAAGTGCCGCGCGATATCGCCGGCGGGTGCTGCTCGTGCTTTCGGCGATCGTTCTCACGCTGGTTCTGTATTGGGGCTCGGGCTACGTCTTCGCCTATACCGACGACGCCTATGTGACCTCCGACTTGGTCAGCGTCGCCCCCTATATCAGCGGCAGAGTGGTCTCTGTGTCTATCGTCGACAATCAGACGGTGACCAAAGGGTCGGTGTTGGCGGAGCTCGATCCGACGCCATTTCAGCTGGCACTCGCCCAGAAACAGGCAAAGCGTGCCGAAGCCGAGGCACAGCTCGCCGTCGACCGCGACCTGATTGCATCGGCGCAAGCGCAGCGCGACAATACGGCCGCCAGGGAGCGGCTGGCGAGCGATAATTTGCGGCGCGCGACGCCGGTAGCCGCCGCCGGCTTTGTCTCGCGCCAGGCGCTCGATACGGCGACCGCACAGGTGCAGGAAGCCAAGGCGGCGCTGGCCGATGCCGAGACTACAATCGCCAAGGCGCAGCAGATGCTGGCATTGCACCAGGCTACCGTTGCGACGATTACCGCCGAGATCGCCGTCACGCAGTGGCAGCTCGATCAGACAAAGCTGTTGGCGCCGACCGACGGCACGATCACCAATCTCACCTTGCGCGTCGGCGACCAAGCGGTCGAGAACGCGCCGCTCATCGGTCTCGTCGACGCTCATGCCTGGCGGATCTTCGCGAACTACAAGGAAAGCATGATCCGCCATATGCAGGTCGGCCACACCGCCTGGGTTTGGCTCGACACCTACCCATGGCACGTGCATCGCGCCACGATCCAGGGCATAGCACGCGGCATCAACCGCCAGCAGACCGAGCGCAAGCCGCTCCCCTATGTCGAACCGACCACCGACTGGATCCGTCTGCAGCGGCGCTTTCCAGTGACATTGGTATTGCAGGACCCGAGCCCCGACATCGTCCTGCACATGGGGGCCGACGCCCGCACCCTGATCATCTATTGAGGCTGCGCCGGTGCTGCGCGAAATTCCCAGGGCGCTCGCCACCGAACTGCGCTCGCTCGACTGGCGCGGCGCGCGCGGGCTGGAGGCAGCACAAGCTGCAGCGTCGGTGACATTGGCCGTGCTGGGTGCGTTGGCACTGCATTCTGGCGAACCGTGGTGGGCGGGCATTACCGCCTTCATGGTAACCAGAGCCTCGCCTTCGCTCGCAGTGTCGCGGGGCATCTTGCGCATCGCCGGCAGTGTTGTCGGCGCCGTTGCCGGGCTCGTCGTGCTGCGGCTATTTGTCTATCAGTCGCTGCCGTTTTGCTTGAGCCTTTTTGTCCTGTCCTGCATCGGGTTGTTCGGCTTTGTGTGCTCGCGTTTTGGCTATGCCTGGCTGGTCGGAACGGTGACCGCGTGCCTGGTCATGCTGATGTCGCTCGACCAGCCGCAAGGAGCATTCAACACGGCGGTCAATCGCGTCGCCGAGGTGATGATCGGGACCGTCGCGTCCTTGATCGTCAGCGGCTTGAGCCCGCGCCCGGCCGATGCCGGGGCGGCATCCGCGGCCGACCTGCTCGATCCGCCGCCGCTGGCATTCTGGCGTCGCCGCTATGGCGCCGAGTTGCTGCGCTGGCTTCCGGGCAAAGAGCCGCTTCTGTGGCATGCCTGCCGCGGCGGATTGACCGTCATGCTGATGCCGGCGCTCGCTGATTGGTTGGCGCCGGAGAGCCCGGTCACGATGGGTGTCACGGTGGTCATGATCATGTCGATCCCGACGACCGCGATCCTCGAGTCCGATAGCCGCCCCATCATCCAGCGCGCGGCTCATCGGCTCATCGGCTGCCTGATCGGTGCGCTCGTGGGTCTTGCTTGCCTAGCTTTTATCGGCAGCGATTTCCTGCTGTGGATCGTGCTGATACCTCCCGGGATCTGGCTTTGCTCGCAGATCCAGACCGGGACCACGGGAGTCAGCTATATCGGGACCCAGGCGATGTTCGCGTATCTGATGAGCATGGTGCAGGGCCAGGGCCCACCGGACTCGATCAGCCCCGGCTTCGAGCGCCTGGTAGGGGTCATGGGCGGGCTGTCGACCCTGTTCGTCGTCACGCTGATCCTGTCGCTGATCCCGCTGTCCCGACTCTCGCCGGCACCCGCCAGCGGCAATTGACAAGCGGCGCCGGCAACAGTGTGATCCTGCCGCCACTGATCTCGGGCCAAAGGAGGGGCATCGTTCAAGTTGGCCGACCGCATCGGTTCTATCCTGCGCCTTCGGCGCCGGGGCACGATGATCGACGGGAAGCCGGTGGAACGCAGGCTCGCCGCGATCCTGATCACGGACGTTGTCGGCTACAGCCGGCTGATGGGTATCGACGAGGTCGGCACCTTGCGCCAGCTGACCGCTCACCGCAAAGAATGCATCGACCCGGCCATCGCCGCCCGTCGGGGACGCATCGTCAAGACGACTGGAGACGGCGTCCTTGTGGAGTTCCCGAGCGCCGTCGAGGCGGTGGCTTGCGCGATCACGATTCAGCGGGGCCTCGCGTCGCGCAACGAGGCCATGGCTGCGGAGAGACGGCTCACATTCCGCATCGGCATCAATGTCGGCGACATCATCATCGAGGCGGGCGACATCTTTGGCGACGGCGTGAACGTGGCCGCGCGACTGGAGGCCCTATGTGAACCGGGTGGACTGTGCATCTCCCGGGCGGTCCGCGATCAGGTCCGCGACAAGCTGCCGGTCGCGTTCGATGATCTCGGCGAGCAGACGGTCAAGAACATCGCCAGACCGGTACGCGCGTTCGGTCTGAGCCCAGATGCGATTGCCGCAGCACCCGAGCTCTCGCCGAGCGGGAGCCCCACTTCGACCAGACGCCATCGCCCCTGGATCGCTGCCGCGCTCGTGGCGGTTACGGTCGCCGTAGGCGGCGCGGCGTGGTGGATAGTGCGAGGGCCACTGTCGGTATCGCGAACAGCCGAACCCACGTCAACGACACCCGCCCCGATTGGCGCGGCGCGCGCCTCGATCGCGGTCTTGCCGTTCGCCTCCCTCGGTGCGGAAGGCGACGGCGATTACTTTGCCGACGGCCTGACCGAAGACATCATCGCGGCCCTCGGCCGCTTCCGCGACCTGTCCGTGATCTCTCGCGGTGGGGTGTTCGCCTACAAGGGCAAGAGCCCGACCCCCGCGGAGGTCGGCCGCGACCTCAAGGTCCGATATGTCGTCGAGGGCAGCATCCGCCGCGCTCCGGAACATGTCCGGGTAGCGGTCAGCCTGACCGACACGGCTCACAGCGCACTCCTCTGGTCGGAGAAGTACGACGCCGAACCCAAGGACATCTTTGCGGTTCAGGATCAGATTACGCGCCGGATCACCGGCGCTCTGGCGGCCCGGGTGACGGGCCTCGAGCTGGCGAGATCGGCGGCAAAGCCCCCGGACAACCTCGAAGCCTACGACCTCGTCCTGCGCGGCCGCGATCTTCTGTCGCGCCGCACGCGGGCCGCGAATGCGCAGGCGCGGGGCTTGTTCGAGCGCGCGATCGAACTCGATTCGAACTACGCTCCGGCCTATGTCAAATTGGGCTGGGCCGATGTCGCCGCGGTGAACCAAGGCTGGACACAAGACCCGAGCGAAACCCTCGAACGCGCCGAGAGCCTCGCCCGCAAGGCGATCGAGCTCGACGACGTCAATCCCGGCGCTCACGCCCTGCTCGGCAATGCATTGGTGCAATTCGGCGACTATGACCGGGCGCTCGACGAACTGAAGCGCGCGATCGATCTCAACCCGAGCGACGCCGAAAGCTACTGCGGGCTTACCAATGTCCTGCTATGGCGAGGTGACATTCAGGGTGCGATCGCGGCGGGAGAGCTTCTCGCACAGTTCCAGCCCGACATTTCGGCGGGCTGCGCCTTCAGTCTAGCCATGGCTTACGTGCTGGCGGACCGCGGCGCGGACGCCGTCCGCGTGTTGGAGCAGTCCCTCGATCGCAACAGAGCGGTGCTGGACACAAATGCCATGCTGGCCGCGGCATATGCCGAGGTCGGGCGCCAGGAAGAGGCGGAGCGGCAAGCCGATATTGTTCGCCAACGCTTTCCTGGGTTTTCGCGCGAGGCGTTCGGGTCGCTGATGCGCGACCCGAACCAGCGTGAAAAACTTCGCCTTGCGCTCAAGAAGGCCGGCTTGTAGCCCGGTACCGGCTCACGGCTGTTTGCGCAGCTCTGGCCAGTTCGCGGCGGCCTTCTCGGTAATGCTGGCGGTCTGTTGCTCGAACAAGGGCACGCCCTGTTTCACCGCGAACACGTAGAGCTTGCCGTCCGCAATCGCCCAAGCTTCCGGATCGGCTTCTTGCTTTACCCCGCGCGAGACCATAATGGTGCAATAACCCTTGAATTGCGGCGCGTAACGATCGGGATCGGCGACGAACAACGCACGGTGCTCGGCGTTCTTGAACCAGTAGGTCGCGTCGTCGAAGGCGGCCGAGTACTCCGACGACCCTTTCTCGGGATGGCCTTCGGTGAAGTAGGAGACCGGGTCGTAGCCCTTAAGCGCCAGGCGCTTTTCGGCAGCGGGCGGAGGGGTGTCGGCCGCCAGCGGCGCTCTGAGGGCGGCGATTGCAACCAGGATTGGCAGGACAGCGAGGACGGAACGGCGGGAGAACTCGGGCATAACGCGCTCCTGGAGCTTCGGATCCATCGTAAGACCGCGGTCCCGGGCTTACAACCAAATAGCGGCAATTGACAACGCGAGCCCGCGACGATCTGATCCGGGCACTTGTCTTTGACGGTTCCACTTGATCGCGCGAGGGAGGGAGTTTTGGCCAAGTTCAGGATCGCGACGCCGACCGGCGCCAGCTTTACGATCGCCGGCGATTATGGGTACGAGATGGAGGCGCTCGCGCCGATCGACGCCGAGATCTTCGAGATCCGGCCGGGGTCCGAGGACGAGTTCGTTGCCGCGGCGCGCGACGCCGATGCGCTCTACGCCAAGGGCCGGCCGATCACCAAGCGGATGATCGACGGGCTGCAGCGCTGCAAGATCATCGCGCTCGGCAGCGTCGGGGTCGACTCGGTCGATGTCGAGGCGGCGACCGTGAAGGGCATCCCGGTCACCAATTGTCCCGACACCTTTATCGACGAGGTCGCCGATCATGCGATGACGTTGATCCTCGCGACCTTCCGCCGGCTGATTGTGCAGGACAAGCTGGTGCGCGACGGGCGTTGGCGGGAGGGCCGGCCGATGCTGTCGACGATCCCGCGCCTGATGGGCCAGACCCTGGGCCTGGTTTCGTTCGGCCATGTCGCGCGAGCCGTCGCGAAACGGGCCAAGCCCTTTGGTCTGCATGTCATCGCCTACGACCCGTTCATCGAAGAGCTGGTGGCGATTGAACACGGGGTCGAGCCGGTCAGCCTGCCAGAACTGCTGCAGCGCGCCGACATCATCTCGATGCACGCACCGGCGACGGAGAGCGCCAACCGGCTGATCCGCGAGGAGCATTTCCGCCAGATGAAGAAGACGGCGATCTACATCAGCACCGGGCGCGGCCCGACGACCGACGAAGCGGCACTGATCAAGGCGCTCGACGAGGGGATGATCGCCGCCGCCGGGCTCGACGTTCTCGAAAGAGAGCCGCCGGGCGACAACAACCCACTGTTGCGGATGGACAATGTGATCCTGACCGCACATGTCGCCTCGGCCTCGGCCCGGTTCGATCCGGCGCGGCGCCGGCGGGTCGGTCTCGAGCTGTCGCTGGCGCTGGGCGGCAAATGGCCGATGTCCTGCGTCAACCCCTCGGTATTGGCGAAGTCAGACCTCAAGCGCTGGCAGCCGGTCTCGATGGAGCGCGGACCGAATTCCTAGGACCCAACCCCTCGCCCTTCCCTTCGCTCGCGCGAGAGCCCCCTTCCCTCTCCTGCCATGCGACGGCATAGCCGGCGCGAGGCGGAGTGAGGGTTTTGCCGATAATTCAACGGGAAAGAAACGATGATCGGAAGACGCTCGTTTATGCTCGCCGGGGCGGTAGCGGCGGCAGAGTTTGGTTCAGGAGCCGGCACACCGCGCGCCGAAACCAGTGATCCGATCCGCTACCCCGATCAGCGCCTCAAGGTACTCGACCCGCGCTTTCAACCGCTGATCCTCGGCAACGCCGCGGTCGAGCGGATCGCCACCGGCTGCCGCTTCAACGAAGGTCCGGTGTGGTTCGGCGATCTGCGCTGTTTGATTTGGAGCGACATCCCGAACGACCGGATGATGAAATGGGAGGAAGAGACCGGGGCGATCAGCGTCTTCCGCAAGCCGTCGCATTATGCCAACGGCAATACCCGCGACCGCCAGGGGCGGCTCGTGACCTGCGAGATGGACACGCAACGACTGACCCGCACCGAGCACGACGGCACGATCACCGTGCTGGCCGACAGCTTCGACGGCAAAAAGCTGACCGGCCCCAATGACGTCGTCGTCAAATCCGACGGCTCGATCTGGTTCAGCGACAATGGTGCGGGGATTCGCGGCAATTACCTCGGCCACAAGGCTACTCCGGAATTGCCGTACCGGGTCTATCGGCTCGACCCGGCGACCGGCCAGCTGACGATTGGTGTCGGCGACATGAAACGGCCGAACGGGCTCGCCTTTTCGCCTGACGAGAAACTGCTTTACGTCGTCGATACGCCGGGAGCTTTGGGGCCGCGCACAGTCCAGGCCTACGACATCGTCGACAACGGCACCAACACCGCAAATGGGCGCTTGTTCTTCAATGCGGAGCCGGGTGGGACGGACGGCATCCGGGTCGATGTCAACGGCAATCTGTGGTGCGGGTTCTCCGGCGGCGAGGCGGAAGACGGGGTCGCGATCTGTGCCCCCGACGGCAAGATGATTGGCCGAATCATGCTGCCCGAGCGCTGCGCTAATGTGTGTTTTGGCGGGATCAAGCGCAACCGCCTCTTCATGGCTGCGAGCCAGTCGATCTATTCAGTGTTTGTCGAGACCCAGGGGATGCTCGGCGATTGAGGCTCATCCCGCGATTGTGTTCAGCCCTACGCTGACCACGATCGGTTCGGAGATCTGACCCATTAGGCAAAAACGGGTGGAGGCTCTCTTGGCGTTAATTGGAGACACGGCCAGACCGGCGCCGGGCGGCAAACCGGCGCCGGCGCTCAAGCTCAACTTTCTGTCGCATGGCACGCTGGAAAGCCGCGACATTGCTTTTTCGCGCCGCTTCTACGAGGAGTTTCTCGGCCTCGACGTCGTCCAGACGAGCCCGATCTCTCTTCTCATTCGATTGGGCGGCCCCAACACCATTGCGGTCGTCTACAGCAAGAACATCGGCGGAATGAACCTCCTCAACCACAACGGGCTCGATGTCCGCACCCAGGAAGAGGTGGATGAGGCGCACCGCATCGTCTGCGCCCAGGCCGAGAAGTGGCACCTCAAGAAAATCTCTAAACCGCATCTTCAGCATGGCACCTATAGCTTCTTCTTTTGGGATTGCGACGATAATTGCTGGGAGATCCTGACCAACCCGGAAGGGGGCTATAGCTGGTTGTTCGAACAGGGCGACCAGCAGGGCAAAGGTCATCTCGACCGCAACTTCAAGCGACCCGGCGCCGGCACCTGAGCCTGTTGCCCACCGGCCCCCCTCGCTCCCTCGCCCCACTTGCGGGGAGAGGGTTGGGGTGAGGGGCTATCTCTGCAGCTCGGGCGCGGAAATCTCGTGCCTTGGAGCGTCAGCGAGGTGCTCGCCAGCGGCCGCGGAAGAGGGTTTCGGGTGGTAAGATCGGTTTCCTCTCCTCATCAAGGCGAGATCTCGACTTTCTCACCCCGGCAGAAGAAGCGCGCGGCTAGCGGCCTGGCGAAAATTTTCCTGAAACATTCCGACCGGGAAACGATTGATTACTTATGGACGTGGCGATGTGAATGCCTGTGCTCGATCGCGACAAGCTCGCCAGAATGCTCGGCATGCTCGGATCGCGCCACGATGGCGAGGTGGCCGCAGCCGGTCGTTCGGCGCATACTCTCCTCAAGGACGCGGGTACTACCTGGACCGAAATGCTGGCGCCGCCGGATGGGGCGGACCCGTTCGCTCGCAATAAGCTCGCCGAAGCGGAAGCAGAGAACCGGCGCCTGGTCATCGAGCTCGCGCACAGGCAGCTCGATATCGATAACCTGATCGGTAAGCATCGGCAGGAGATCCGCGAATTGCAGGGGGCTATGCACCGCGAGAAGACCCGCGGATTCGCCTCGATAAAAACCGTGATCGGCTGGGCCGCGATGGGAGTCGCAGTGTGGTTCATAGGCGCAATGATTTGGGGCGCGCAAAGGACGCCGGAAATCCATGTCCTTCGCGGCGGATCTCTCGCCGGCCCTGCCGGAGCCGAGGCCTGGCAGCTTAACAGCCCGCCCTCGGAGATCGATGCATCTAGCTTGTTTCGCTGGATCAGCGAGCGCGTTGAAGGATGGAGCCGAGTACTCGGCGGGCCAGCGCAACATTCCCCGACGCTTAAGATCCCGACCAGGACCGAATAGAGCAATAGGGATCGTCCTGTATTGGCAGCGTCGACTGCCGACGGGTTCGGCGGCAGCGTTGGCGCAGGAGGCTCGCCTACGGACGCGAGCGGCCCTACTCGGGCAGGGCGCCGTGGCCTGCCGGGCAATAAAAGGATCACCACGCCCGCCTTGGCCGCCAACCCGCCGGCGACCGGGCCAATCGGGCAATCCATCGGGACATTCTGGCGCTTACGGTGAGGCCAGCAAACTCGCCCCGGCCGCCGCGCCCTACGCCGTGCACCGGTTGATCGAGCTTATGGACAACGAGAACCAGCGCGTCGCTGCCGTCGCCCGCAAGCTTCATCCACCGAAGTGGTGGATAACCCTGTTGACAAACCGCGGGCTCCGCCGCCGAAGTCCGGGGAGTTCTTAAAGCTTTCGTAAACCTTTCATAACTGCCTAATTATTGGGCAAATCTAAGTTGCTGATCTTTCTTGTGTTTTTTCGAGGACAATTAATTTCATTATAAGTGCATGACAAACAACGCTGTTTCAGATCGTTACATTTATCCAACATCATCTTGTGCATAATTTGCCAGCGTGCCCAGGTCACGGAAGACGCACGCACTCGGGCCGCTGGAGTGACCACAATTCCGCTGCGCTAAGCGCAATTTTTGCACATCCCCCCAAGGGAACCGCGTACAGCACGGGGCCGTTTGAAAGATAGGAGAGATGGTTAGAAAGATAACGGTGTCATGCGGAGTTAATGGCGGCTGGAAACGCATGGTCATCTCCGGAGAAGCCGCATGCGCGATCCACAGGAGTGTCGCAGGCTTTCGCGACAGTGTCGCGAGCGAGCAAAAACTGCAATAGAGCGAGACATTATTGATCAGCTGCGACTTTGGGCGGTCGAGCTGGCCGATCAAGCCGATGAAATCGAGCGGAGCTCCGAAAACGCACCCAGTGGTGTGACGCGCTCCCTTGATGGTTAGCTTCGAGGCTCGGCGAGGGAACGATCCCCGCGCGCGTAATGTTTTGAGTTAATGACCCCTCCAACAGGGAGACGGATCAAGCTCAAATCAGCACTGTTGGGGGTCGGTTTAGTAGCGGCGATTGCCACAACAGCAGCCGCGCAACATTATTGACCGCCGGGAGCCAGCTTCATGACCGAGGAGAAAGCCCGCCATTACGCCAAGGCGCTTGCGCAAAGCCTGGGCATAACCTTCTAGGTGGTACGCAGCCGCGAAGGCCGCTATCTGTCGGTGCAACGGCCTTCGGACGACTGCGAAATTCTGGTGACGGTCACGCCACCCGACAGCGTGCACGATACTCCGCAATTTCGCCCAACTAACTTACCCAACTAACTTAGCAGTGCTGTTTTAAAGTTAGAGCAGCGACGGCGCTGATCTCACCGATCAGGAAACCCTCACGGATCGGCGAGAAGCTCAACGGAAGGAGCGGCCGGTTCAAGACCCGGGAAAGAGTCAGCATTCCTGAGAATAGCGCAGTGGAACTGATGGAAAGCGCCAGCGGTTTAGGTGTATAGCAAAATTGCAGGACAGGTCACGAAATGACTAAGCATCTATTGGCTGGTGTGGCCGCGGTTGTCTTGATGTCGGGTGTTGCTTCCGCGCAGGTCTATCCTCTCGCGCCACCGCCGTCCTATCCTTCCCGCGCCGGCGCCGGAGCCGGCGCCCGTCCGCTCCGACAGCTCCGGTCCCCGGCTCCAGCACGACGACGACTGTTGCTCCGACCCCAGCGGGGGGTTACCGCGCGTCAACGACTACTAAGGGCGTGGACATCAACGGTAACGAAGTCATCAAAAAGGATGTCTACAAGGAGGGGGTTGAGGGCAGTTCGGAAACCCACACGAAAACCGAGACCAACCCGTTGGGTGAAACTACAACCCGCTCAACGACCACCACCACCACGCCGCAATAGCCTCGGCTCTGTCCACTTCGCAAAACGGACATCCGCCGGCACTTTGTTCGGTTCTCGGGTCCCGGCATCACTAGCCGGCCGGCCAGCGAGCGTCCGCGTCAGCTTGTCGAACTCGTCGCGAGCCGTAGCGTCTGCGCCCATGCATCTGTCGAACCAGTGCTGGTCATCGCAAGCACCGGCGAATCGTGCCCTTGCGTTGACTGGACCGGGTTTATCGGCTCTCGACACTCCATACTTGCGATGCTGTCGTCCAGCCGCGAGCGCTGCCGCGTGAACCTCACCGCTGCTGCTCGACCGCTGCCGGGCCGCCGGCGGTAATTAGACCATTGGGCCGACGGTTCCAGCCAGCTTCAGGCCCGGGTCAGCAATTCACGATGCTCGGCGTCACGGAATTGGTCGGCGTTGGGAACCAGAGAGGGATCCGTCGCCTTGAGCCGCCTGGCGATTGCTTCTGATTCGCGGAGAAAGCCCAGATGCGCGTGGCAAGCGCAAGGACGCAATATGGGGTTGCCCGCCGCAGAAATTGCTGAATCACGGACGGAGAATTGATACTGCTTCGTCGAAACGGCGATTGAAAAAATGAGCGATGCCAATTCCAGCATTGTTACGGCCACCGATACGATCTCGCGGGTTCAATCGCATGGACGTCTCGAAGCACTCGATCTCCCGGCCCGGTCGCCCGGCATACAACCGAGTCATACCGCTCATATACCAGCCTTTGGCGAAGCTGGGATTCTTCCAAGTCACCGCTGATGCGGTAAATGGAAGTACGGCAAGCGAGGCCCGTTCGGCAGACGCCGAAGCCAATACACGCCCCCTTGCGCCGGAGAGTGCTTCGGATTCAGCTGCCTCCTGTGTTGCCGCCGCTTCGCTGACCTCGCCGAGGCTCCCGTTGTTTGCCGCGTTTTACCCGAACGAGCCCTCAGCGGGACAGGCTAGACGGACCGCGGGCCGGGAGGCGAACAGCTGGTTGCTGAGCCGCCAGCCGAATCACGGCCGCCGACGCTACGCGCGCGCACGCGCATCTCAGGTCGGGCCGTCGTCGGTTCGTTTCGGCGCATGCCGCTGTTCAAGAGGAATTACCGTGCGGTCCCCGTAGGCACGGCGCAGTTGCGGCCGGCACCGGGCGCCGAGGCAAGCGCGCCTTCGCGCGCGTGTATGCGCGCATATATCCGGAGGTGGGGGTGATCTAGGCCTCGGATTCCGGGATCGGTGAGCGCCATTGTCTGTTTTTTACAGAATCTCTCGAAGTGTGAACTACCTCACATATTGCGGCCAACCTCCACACTATTCTGCCACGCATGGACGGATGGGCCGTCCATCTGGGAAATGTCGGCTTAGCCCCGAACAGACCAATGGTGGCGAAGCGGGCCCGCATGATCGGGAGAAAGCAAATGGCTTGCGAAGTACGCCCCGGTAAATTTGAAGTCGCCCTCAACACGAATGGCCAGACCCACCAGAGTGTAATCGAGGTTGTGGAGGCCCTCCTGCGCCAGAATGGTGCTATTGAATGCGGTATAATGGCATACTTTTCGATCGGTTTAGGTGAGAGCTCGGCGGAACTCGGATCAGATCCGAACGCGGAACTCAAGAGACACGGCGCGATCTCTTTGAAAACCACCAGCGATGTCTAACGAAAATGCACTTTTCGATCGAGCCTGACGCGAAGGAGGCCCCGGCGATGCCGGGGCCTCTGGGCGTTGGTTTCGGCTGCCATCTCGCGTTGCCGGACGCGCTATACACGCCCGACCTGCTCGACTTCGTCGAGGTCACGCCTGAGGTTTTTCATCGCGAGGAGAACATCCGGGGCTCCATCCAACTCGTGCCTGATCGCAAACTGTTCGACGCCGCGCGGCGTCGATGCCGAAGCCTGCCTGTCACGATGCACGGTGTGTCGCTATCGATCGGTTCGGCGCATGGGTTTTATGAGCCCTGTCTGACGATGATGGACCGCCTCCGCGGAAAGTGGCAGTTTCATTGGTACAGCGAGCATCTTCACTTCCAGACGACGCTGGACGCGAACGGAGAAGCCGCGAATACCGGCATTCCTTTTCCGCTACCGCCAACCGAGGAGGCCGCCTGCCTCGTCGCCGGACGGGCGGCGTTCATTCAGCGCCGGTATGGCGTGCCTTTCTTGTTGGAGAATCCCGTCCACTATCTGCCGGATTTGCCGGCCGATCCGGAGATAGGCGATGAGTTCGGTCTGATGGAGCGGATAATCGCGCTGTCCGGATGCGGCCAGTTGCTCGATCTGCACAACTTGTATTGTAACGCGATCAATTTCGGATTTGACCCGATAACGGCCCTCGACCGGATCCGGCTGGACCGCGTGGGCGAAATTCATGTCGCGGGCGGATCATGGCGCGATGGGTTTTACATGGACGCCCACGACGGACTTGTGTCGGAGCCGGTCTGGGACCTTCTAGAACAAACGCTGTCTCGCGCGCCGTTGATCCCTGGGGTTGTGTTTGAAATCCTTGACGAATACCTGGAACGGCTTGGCCCCGATGGGATTGCCCGGGAGCTGGAACGGGCACGCAGCATATGGCGACGCCAACATCCAGTGGCCGAGGCGGCGGCATGACCGGATCTTTGGGTGCCTTCCAATCCAGACTCGGGCGCGCTCTGATCGGCGAGGACACCTGCCCCATCGATCCACACTCAGCAGGTTTTCGCTTCACCATGACGGTCAGACGCTCCTGGTGCGAGGGCCGCACCATGATTGCGGGACGCGCCGTCCTCACCGTTATGCCTGATGGCGAGAGACAGCGCCTCATCGGCGAATATGTGGATCAGGGCGGCGGGGCGGCATTTTTCCTGGCGGCGGAAAGCGAAGCGTTTCTGGCGTTCCTCGCGCCGCGCTTACCGGACCCGTCGCATGCTCTCACAATTTGCCGGATGGGCCGGGCTCTGGCCAAGGCGCGGCTGGGCGCCTCAATGTTCGTGCCGTCGAGGCAACCAGACAGAGCCGGGCCGATTGGCCGCGGCAGTCATGCGGCATTGGTCCGGTTTCACGCCGACCCCGGCGCTGTCATGATGGCGTTGAATGGCGGGAAGCTGCCACCGGTTGGCCCGCCAGATCACGCGGTGCTGTTCGCTCCTGGGTTGCCAAATCTGTTTCGGACCGCCACCGAAGCAGAAGCGGCATTGTGGGCCGAGCTGCCTGTTGCGGACGCGCCGCCCGCCCTCGTCGCGCGTTTGTTGATGGAAGGTGTACTGGCGTATCCGGCTTAAGCACGGACGGGAACCTTGTAGAGCTCGGCAGCGCTCGTAGGCCCGCTTTCTACATCTTGTGTGCTGACGCTCGGTAAAAAAACGATCGCCGCCGCATAAGACAGTTGAACGGGATAGGGGGACGGACGCCTCACGGCATCGCCCCTTCCACACCACCGGGCATACGCGTCACGTACCACGGCGGTTCGACTGGGTTAAGCTTGGGCAGAGACATGGAGTCTGGGGAGACCGAGTTCACCGCGCGCTAAACACCGACCGCGGCTATCACTAGGACCGAGGCGGTCAACAATCCGTCCGAGGCTGTCGCTCTCGGCGGCGGATCTCGCCGACCCGCAATTCGAGTTCGAGTACATGAAGGCTGCAAGCAGCGATGTCGTCGACGCCTACTACGCCTTCGGCAGCGGCAACACACTGGCGACCTTCACCGGCCCGCTGACCCTTCTCGGCAGCACCGGCAGCAGTACGGACGTCTTTACGAGCTCGCTGCAGACCGTCCAGCCGGGCTTTCAGGCTTTCGAGCCGGTTCCCCATCCGTCCTCGCTCCTGCTGATGGCCAGCGGCCTGTTGGCGCTCGGAGGTTTGGCTGTCCGGCGCCGCCGGTCGTGAAGCCGACCATGTGTGAGCCGATCATCAACCTCGAGACGGTGACGGCACTGGGTCTGAACGTGCCGCCGACCTGCTCGCCCTTGCCGACTAAGGCCCCCTCGCCCCGCTTGCGGGGAGAGGGCCGGGGTGAGGGGTATCCTCGAGCTCAAACAACAGCGCCTGCGGGACTCCGTCGAGATTTTCCAGCACTTCGTTGTTCCAGATGCGAATCACGCGATAGCCGAGTGCGGCTAAGTCCTTGTCACGCTGTCGACCCAGAGCGCTTTCATTGTGCTGGCCGCCGTCCAACTCAACGATCAGGTGCCGTTCTCGGCAGACAAAATCGGCGTAATAGCGGCCGATCGGCTCTTGGCGCACGAATTTGAACCCACCGAGCTGGCGACTGCGGACACGTCGCCAAAAGAGTAACTCCGCGTGGGTGCCCGATTGTCTAAGGGATCGCGCACGGCCGGCTCGCTCCGGATCCGTCCCTCGCACGTTCGCCCCTCACCCCGGCCCTCTCCCCGCAAGCGGGGCGAGGGAGCGTTCAATCAATACGGGCTGGTGCTGCCGGTAGCAGGTTTCGCCGGCGTGCCGGAGCGCATCTCCTGGATCGCTGCCTGGGCGCCCATCGTCATGAAGCGGTTGTCGCCGCCGACGGTGACGAAGGTAAAGCCCATCTCGATCATCTTCTTGGCATAAGCCGGCGCGCCGCAATGGATGCCGGGCTGGACCTTGTGCCGTTTGCAGCCGTCGAGCACCTTCTTCAGCGCGGTCATCATCCACTCGTCGGGCTTGTCGCCGCCGGGCGCATAGCCGAGTGAGATCGATAGGTCGGAGGGCCCGATATAGACCGCGTCGAGACCCTTCACCGACAAGATCGCGTCGAGATTGTCGAGCGCCTCTTGGGTCTCGATCATGCCGAAGGCGACGACGATGTCATTGGCCTTGGCGTGATAGTCGGAGCCGCCGTAGAGCGAAGCGCGGATCGGCCCCGAGCTGCGATAGCCGACCGGCGCATAGCGCATCGAGCCGACGAATTTCTCGGCCTCGGCGCGGTTGTTGATCATCGGGCACACGATGCCGTATGCGCCGGCGTCGAGCGCCTTTTGGATATGCGCCGGGTCGTTCCACGGCACGCGCACCAGCGGCGTCACATCGGTGGTCGAGATGCCCTGCAGCATGGTCACCATCATCTGGTAGTCGATCATGCCGTGCTGCATGTCGACGACCAGAGAATCCCAGCCCGCATGGGCCATCACCTCCGCCGAAAAGCTGCTCGGGATGCCGCACCAGCTGTTGATCACCGGCTTCCCGGCCGCCCAATTGTCCCGCACTCGGTTGGCGCGCGCCATACGATCCTCCTCGTGTTCCGCACAAACTCGGCCGATCCCGCCAGCTGGCGCGGGAGAAGTCAAGGATCTCCCAGGGATCTCCCTTGGGGTTCCTGGTTATTTCCCGGAATAGCGCCGCAAATCCCGGTTCTGGTTCCCGGTTTCGGTCGACAAATTCCCGGCTCGGCATCTCAAAATTCGCGGTTTGCCAAGCTCAAGAATTTGGCTGCAGGCCCTTAATTAGACTACATGCCGGTATCGAGTTGGTCGATCGCGCTCTAGATCTCAATCCGAGTTTCGCTCGCGGTTGGCAGCAGAGCGCCTGGCTCAGGATGTTGGCTGGGGAGCCCGATCCCGCGAACATGCCACACCAGCTCTGTTTGGCGTCCTTGACGGTTTCGTCCGCAGACGGTTACGCGCCATCCTGCGCAAGCAGGAAAAGCGCCCCGGCTTTGGACGATGCCAAGCCGACCATCAACGCTGGCCCAATGTCTTCTTCGCGGCTCACGGGCTCTTCACCCTTCGCACGGCCTATGAGCAAGCGAGACACTCCCGATGAGGAAACCAACGACTCGATGAAGCGCTAGCTATTCTGAGACGATTGGGGACGATAGCGACAGGAACGTGATCGCCTGCTTCAACAGACGTTCTCACCAGTCTGTCGGGCTGCAAGAGCTTTAGTTAATCGGCCACCGCGGCTTACTAAGATCGCTTGCCGGCTAGTCGGATGGGGACGCAACCACAGCCGCGCGTGATCGCCTCCTCCTGGCGGGAGTCGGTCTTGCTGCCGTTTCGCTCGCAGCACCCTCGGACCTGGGCGTTGGGCGAGGTCTGCGTGTGCGTCTTGCCTTTGGGTTCCCAGCCACATCTACCGGGGTCGATGTGGTGGGTGTCGGTGCCACGGCCACCTTTGTCACGGATTTTCGACCTAGCCCGAGTGCCTTAGCCATGGTCGAGCGCCGCTCGGAATAAGCGGGAGCCGTCAAAGGATGATCGCTCCGCAGTCCCCACCGCCGCAGGTATTCGTCTCGGCTTAACCCGTGCCGGGTGCTGATATGCCGGCGCAGCGTCTTTCCCCTATAGCCGCAGTCCAGACAAATCACATAGTCTTGGTGTACAGATCGCCGCACTGATACAGCGGGAATGCGCACCTCTTCTGGCTCGGGCGGCCGTCCAAGGTGACTCATCGCCCGATATACTGTCGTGATGAGATCAGACATCTCATTCGCAGCCAGCTTATGATTCCGCACGTAACTCCTGACGATCTTCGAGGTGAGAAAAGGGTCGTTTTTTCTGGTGTTCATTAGCCATCTCGTAAAACTTCACTCAGTGGTCAATATATGGTCGAAGGAAACAATCCGAAAGGGGGCCTACCCTACTAACCACCGATTATTTGTTCGACACGACTATATGATCCCAAAAATTCATCGGCCAAACCAGTCGCCCAGATGCTTAAAGTGTTGATTCTGACGCCGCCGCGTGCAGGCATGTAAAGCAACTCCACGGTCGGGATAGGATGTCGGTGTGATCCGTTTGCGATAAAAACATCGATCCAGATTTACGCATTTTTTAATTGATCCGGAGTTGGTCAATCTGAAACGCGTGATTCGCGCTGGGTTCAGACTAGTGTTCTGTACTCACCGATCACCGCTCATCGCTCATCGCTCATCGCCTGTCCAGGGCGGTGATGACCACAATTTCTCATATCATATATACCATATATATACGATAATTATTTATCAACCATCATCTGGCATCACCTCGCTAATGCCAGACGAACACCCGCTGACGTTGCGCCAAGCCAACCAGGCTCGCACCGACTTCGCTGCGATCGAGAGCAATTTGGAATGCATCATGAGCCAACTCGCCCGAGTTCCGACGCGGAAGCAGATGGCGGGCTACCCGTCGAGCACGAAGGGGGTGAGGTGACTGGTGACAAGCTGGTGATATCGGGCAGCGATGACGCTGGTCAGGACCATCGTGCTTTTCACGATTATCCTACTGATCGCCGCGTGGGCGGGTGCTACCGTCCGCGTATAATTGGGCTTGGCATCATTCTCATCGTAGACGTTGCCGTTATTGATGGCAGGACCGATTTTCGGCCCTGAAAACGTCTCGATCGTCGTCACCGTGCCTGTCGCCCTGTACACAATGTTGAACGCCGCGACCGGCGCCGAAGCGGTATTAGACCTGTTCGGCTCGATGATCTTGTGTGTTGTGCTTATAGGTGTCGCCACATTTAGACGATTAAATAGTTTGAAACTGGAGCCGCGCCGAGGCGCGGCGGCAGCACGCGGCGGAATCGACCTTCACGAAATCGCCCGGCCCGAGATCCTCGATGCGGGCCGCATAGAGACGAACCATCTCTCTCACCGATGTTCTTTGTTCGTTCGACTAAAGAACAGCATGGGTCGAGCCGGATCGTCAACTGCTCATCAACTATGATCTGGCATCACATCGTTATGCCAGATGAACACCATCTATATTGCGCCAATAGACGGGAAACATCCTTTCGGCAGTTGCCCCGATACGACAACATCGCATCGCGCTCGCAGGTATCGCCGTGATCGGATTCGCGGTCGGCATGGTTCATATTCTGAACACGGATATAAACCATTTCCATTATTATACATCGTATCATGTAATCCACAAACTTTGAATACCTGATATTTAGATTTTAGAGAGGAGCGATAAAATAAATGAGAGTTACTCAATCGCAACTTGAGATGACTGTACGAAACGCTATAGCTGTCTTCGCGAAATTTGGGGTCGATGTAAAAGGACTGTACGCTATCGGCGACGAAGTAAAAAATCTATCCCCCGATGCGATACAAAGTCTGTTCCTTGCTAAACTAAAGAAAGCCCGCAATGGAATTATGATGAAGTATCACCAGGATAAAACAGGTAGTAAGGACGCAGCGCAGGAGATCAATTCCGCTTATGACATCCTAAAGCAACCGGGTGCGACACGAATGCCAAACCTAACCGCAGGCGGTGTGGATTGGTCGCAGGGTTGGGAGGAATACGAAAATCAGCCGCGACGCAGCGCTACGACCGAGACGCCAGTCTGGGCCATGGCCGGGTTCTCTGGTGGCGCTCCACCAAGCGCCAGTATCTACCGGCAAAATTACACCGACTACAATTTCATCAAAAAAGCCATGTGGGAACTTTCAAGCCAGTCAGAAGAAGAGTGGACTATCAGCGGTTTTGATGGAAATTTGTTCCGCAATTCCATTACCGTTTATGGCTCGCCAAAAATCTTCAACAACATGGCCGACGCCATGATCCAGTGGCAAACCAAAGGTGGAAACGCCCATCCCATCCGCGCCGTCTTCGTCTCGCGGCGGCGTAGCAGAGATCTACTATTGATCTGGGCTGACGGAACCTACTACGGCGATAATCCGATAAAGATGGAACACGGCTCGTTCAATGATAACCCAGGAAACGACCAGCAGTTCCAGCGCGAACTACCGGCGTTCCTGGATCAATTGAAGGCGAAGAACGGAGTCACCCGGCAGTGCTGATTACGGCCGCATCTTCTCTCTGGCTGGCAATTCGCTTCATGCCGAAGCGCGCAACCGCCAATGGCCTACAAAGCCCCGCGATCGGCACCGCAAGTAAAACACCGTTGGTCACGGCATCCAGTCTTTCTCCGGGCAGAATCTACCTCAATCGATCGAATATTGGTTCCTCTAGATATTTTGCTGGAAACAACTGATGATCCTAAAATTCATTTCAAGTATAAGCTAAGAATTATCCTCCGAAACGCTAGCGGAAAATATATAACAGTTCGCGCCGCCACTTGGGAGCGCCGCTCCAGCGCTGATGTGCCAGTACGACAGATGGAACGTCATTTGTGGCAGGTCGAGGGGGATAACGGTTGGAGAACGGGAGTTGGAGGTCTCAAGAACTTGCTGAAATTTTAGTCCCGCCCGGAGTTACCATGCGCACTTGGATAGGCTTGCATGATGGCGCTGTCCACGAGGGAGTCCGCCGTCGCGTGGTTCAAGGTCATCTAGGGATTTTGACCGTTCCGTCAACGATAAACGGACAGACGATGGAACAAAGACTTGCACTTGGTCCAATTTCCACCGCTCTATAAAGTGTTGGTCCCATTTGCGCCCGAATACCGGGATAAAGCCGCTCTGCCGGGATCTAATGGGGAAATATCCAATGAGCGACGAGAGTTCCGAGGCTTTCCAAATCCGCCGTGCACCGAACGGAAAGTTCTATGTCCGCCAGCACGGCGAGGCCATTTGCCTGCCGAACGGGAACTTGCACTATTTCGAAACTGAGCGCGAGACGTGGGCGTTTCTAGACTGTTGCGATGCCGCCGAGATGGGCAAGATCGCTGCATAGCCCAATCAGCGACAATGTAGCGAACACCGAACTAAGGCTCGCAACGGTCGGGAGTGCTTCGATTCCCGACGCCGCGTCTTCCCCGGGGTGGCCTCGACCAAGCGGTGCATATCGCGGACGAGACCCACCTTCGACGGCCATCCGATGCCGGGAAAACCGAACGGGTGGCCTTCCGAAGCGGGTCCCTTTTTAGATGGAACGATCCACTTGCACCGTAGAACTCCGGGAGCCTCGTGGGTCCCTTGGGCCGTCGGCTGAGCGGATTTCGGCTCTGAAACGGGAGGACGCCTGTGCGGCACTCGTCAACCCCGCAATCCGGAGAATGGGATCATGCGTCGTAGTCATTTCGATCATCGACCGAAGCGTGACGGGCTGATATCATTTTCGGCAATCTTTCTTGTCAGAAAGAAGCAGAGACGGGAGGAGAATTATATTGTTCAAAAACATCCTAGTCCCGACTGACGGGTCGGACCTCGCCACCAAAGCCGTCGAGCAAGGCGTCCTCTTCGCCAAGGAGATCGGTGCCAAGATTACCGCCCTGACGGTCACCGAGCCGTTCCATTTGGTCTCGGTCAGGCCGAGCCAACTCGAATACACCCCGATCGAATACAAAAAGCACGCGCAGGCTCACGCCGAGAAAGTGCTCGGCAGCGTTTCGGCTGCCGCCAAGTTAGCCGGTGTTGGCTGCGAGACGCTCCATTCCGAGCATGAACACGTATATCAGGCAATCATCGAAGCCGCCGCGTCGAGAAGGTGCGATTTGATCGTGATGGCCTCGCACGGGCGTCGCGGTGTGTCGGCGGTTGTCCTCGGCAGTGAGACGGTCAAAGTGCTCACGCACTCGAAGATCCCGGTACTTGTCTATCGTTGAGGCGCAACGGCTGTTGGGCGGAGGGCGGCCTTTCCCATAATCAGGAGTCTCAGTGGAACGTTGCTCGGCACTGTAGCGGCGGTTGAGGCTCCATGGGCCCCCTCGGGAGCCTCGTCGGCTGTCCGGTTCTGCTCCCGAACATGCGGGTCGATCATGACGGTCACCCACATTGGTAACGGGGCAATTGCGGAGTGTACTTGGTTCGCGGACACCAAGCAGGAAATCGATGAGTCCAAGTGTGTCCGATCATGAGTCCACTTTGATGCTCTTATCGAGGGGACAAGACCGCAGAAAGCCTAGGAATGCAGAGGGTCGGGGAGACGTCGAGGATCTCCCCCAGGTTCTCGGTTATTTCCCGGATAGCGCCGCAAACCGGGTATTCGTTCCCGGTTTCGGCGCACAAAATTCCCGGTTCGGCACGAACAAATTCCCGGTTTGCCAAGCTCGGGAATTTGGGCGCAAGCCTTTGATTAGACTACAGGCCGATAGTGCTGCTCGGGGTTCGGCCGCGGCTTCTTCTGAATTCCCGGTTTAGATCACCAGGAATTTAGCATGGCCGGTGTCAGCCGGGTGTCCGGGCTAGTCGAGCACTTCCTTGTTGACGACGTTGTCGCGGATCGGCTTGCCGTCGAGCACGCTCAAGATGTTTTGCACGGCAGCAACGCCCATGCGGTCGACCGCCTCGCGAGTGACCCCGGCGACATGCGGTGCCGCGATGAAGTTCGGCAGGGTTAAGAGCGGGTTGTCCTTTGGCGTCGGCTCCTGATCGAAGACGTCGAGTGCGGCGCCGGCGATCCGGTTCTGGCTCAGAACCTCGTAGAGCGCCTTCTCGTCGATGATGCCGCCGCGCGCGGTGTTGACGATGAACGCCGTGCGCTTCATGTGCGCGAGCCGGTCGGCATTGAACAGGCCCACGGTCTCCGGGGTCTTCGGGCAATGGATCGTGATGAAGTCGGCGCGCGCGACCGCGGCGTCGAGGTCCTGCACCGGCTCGTATCCCATGCCGCGGATCGTCTCCGAATACATGTACGGGTCGTAGACCAGTATGTTCGTCTCCATCGCCGCGAACCGCTTGGCCGAGCGCGTGCCGATCTTGCCGAAGCCGATGATCAGCACGGTCTTGCCGTAGAGGTCGACCGGCATCTCCTTGTAACGGTCCTGCCAGCGGCCTTCCTTGACGAGCGTGTCCATCGCGGCACCACGCCGCGCCAACGACATGATCAGGAAGACCCCGGCCTCGGCGACGCTGACCGAATTGGCGGTGCCGCCGATCATCAACGGGATCTTGCGGCGGGTCAGTGCCGGAACATCGACCGCGTCGTAGCCGACGCCGATGCGCGAGACGACTTCGAGCGCCGGTGCGGCGTCGAGCTCGGGGTCGCTAAATGGCTGCACGCCGAGGGCCACCCCAGCGATATCCTCCAATAGCCGGTGCAGCTCGGCCTTCGGCACCGTGGGCACGAAGGAAACCCCTTCGACATCGTCGCGCGCCTCGACAAGCGCCCATCCGGCCCGCGCGATCGTCGTCGGCAGCAGCAGCTTCTTTCTGTTGGCTCCGGTGCTCATCGCCATCGGTCGGTCCCTCTTGCGTTGTTATGTCGAAACCCTATCGCGTTGCCGTGCTCGGTTCCACTTTGGCCGTGTTAGGTTTACCCATGTGATCGGCATTTGCGCGGGAGGATCGAGCCATGCCCACCGAATTCGTGATGTTGCCGCCGCAGACCGAAAACACGCGCGAATGGGGCGTGCGGCTCGCGGCCGCTCTGCCGGAGATGAAGGTCATCGTCGCCGAAAATCATACGCACGCGGCCCAGGTGATCGCCAACGCTGATGCGGTCTTCGGTACGATCCCGCCCGACCTGTTGCGTGAAGCCAGGCGGCTGCGCTGGCTGCAAGCGCCGCAAGCGGCACCCCCCGCCGGCTATTACTACCCCGAGCTCGTGGCCCATCGCGTCGAGATCACCAATTTCCGGGAGATCTACAGCGATCACATCGGCGCGCATGTGATGGCCTTCGTGCTCGCCTTTGCCCGCGGGCTGCAGCACTACATTCCGCAACAGCTCAGGCGCGAATGGAAGAAGCTGCCGCAGAATGCGGGGGTGGTGCATCTGCCCGAAGCGACGGCACTCGTCGTCGGCGTCGGCGGGATCGGCAGCGAAATCGCCCGGCTAGCCGCGGCGTTCGGCATGCGGGTCATCGGCGTCGACGAGCGCCGCCGCGACGCGCCCCCTGGGGTCGCCGAATTGCATCGCGGCGACGAGCTCGATGCGCTGCTGCCGCAGGCGGATTTCGTGATCCTGACGGTGCCGCATACCCCGGAAACCGAGGGTTTTATGAACCGCGCGCGGTTTCAGGAAATGAAGAAAACCGCCTTCTTCATCAATATCGGGCGCGGCTTGACGACTCGGCTCGATGACCTCGCCGCGGCACTCGAAGCTGGTGAGATCGCCGGCGCCGGTCTCGACGTCTTCGAGCAAGAGCCCCTGCCGCCCGGCCACCCGTTGTGGACTATGCCGGGCGTGCTGCTAACGCCACACACCGCAGGATACGGTCCCTATCTCGACGACCGGCGCTACGAGATCATTCTCGACAATTGCCGGCGTTTCATGGCCGGCCAATCGCTGCGTAATCTCGTCGACAAGGCCCGCTGGTTCTGACCGCGGTGGTCGGATCACGCAGCTCGAGTGGACCCCGGGGCGAGCTTCTCACCAGGCGCTGCGTTGCGCCAGGTACCAGTCGAGAATCTCTTCGCCGGTCCAGAACAACACGTCGCGGTGATCGCGGATACGGGCGAGCGTGTTGCTCAGATATTTCAGCCGGTGCGGCGCCCCCATGATGTAGGGGTGCACCACCAGGGCCATGACCCGGGCGGATTGGGCTGCGTCGTGATAGAGTTGCTCGAATTGGTCGATCGCGCGATCGTAGTATTCGCTCGCGTTGTGATGCTGGATCAGCATCATCGCCACATCGTTGCATTCCTGCGTGTAAGGGAGATTGACGATCGACTTGGTGCGGGTCTTTAGCCACACAGGCTGGTCGTCGAGCACCCAATCGCAGACGTATTCGAACCCCTCCTCGACCAGGAGGTCCGGCGTCTCCCAGGTTTCGGTTAGGCCGGGGCCGAGCCAGCCGCGCGGGGGCCTGCCGGTAAAGTCGCGAATCGCCGCCGCGGTCCTGCGGATGTCGTCGCGCTCGTCGGCGACCTTCTGCATGCTCCGCTGGGAGAAGCCATGGCCGATGAACTCCCACCCGCGTTCGAGGGCGGCGTGCGCAATCGGCTTGTATCGCTGGATCGCCGAGCCGTTGATCGCGAGGACCGCACGGATGCGGGAACGGTCGAATACCTCGAGCATGCGCCAGAACCCGACCCGGTTGCCGTATTCGTGCCAGGCCCAGTTCGGGATGTCGGGCATCGGTGCGCCGCCGGCCGGCGGGGTCAGCACGGCACGCGGCATCGGCTGGGTCGGATCCCATTCCTCGACATTGACAATCACCCAAACCGCCAACCGGGCACCGTCCGGCAGAGCGAGCTTCGGCCGTTGGTTGATCGCTGAAAAATCAAGCCGCTCGGACGGCAGCATGACGCCTTCTCTGATAATCACGGCGCCGCCTTGGCCGACAAGTACCAATCGAGGATCTCGACCCCGTTCCAGTGCAGCACGCCGTCGTAGCGATTGATGTGCTCGTAGACCCCTTCGAGATATTTGATCCGGTGCGGCTGGCCGCTGATATAGGGATGAATCGCGATCGCCATGATCTTCGCCCGCTCGGCTCCCTCGCGATACAGCCGCTCGAAGCTGTCGATGCAGCGTTGCGTGAAATATCCCGATTCATGATGCTGGACCAGCATCATCGGGATGTCGTTGAGCTCGACCGAGTAAGGCAGCGTGATGAGCGGCCCGTGGGTCGTGCGGATCTCGGTCGGCTCGTCGTCGTAAACCCAGTCACCGATGTATTTGATGCCGGCGGCGGCAAGCAGGTCGGGCGTCTCGTAGGTCTCGGTCAGTCCCGGACCAAGCCAGCCGACCGGCCGAGTGCCCGCAAAGCGCTCGAGCGTGTCCAGCGATCGGGTGATCATCTGGGCCTGATCATCGACTTTGTGGATCGGCATCTGCTCCCAGGCATGGCCCATGAATTCCCAGCCCGCCTCGCGCGCTGCCCGCGCGACCCGGCGGTATTCCCGGCAGACGCGCGCGTTGATCGACAGGGTCGGGCGAATCCCCAAGCGCGCGAAAAGGTCGAAGAAGCGCCAGACGCCGACTCGCATACCGTATTCGTGCCACGACCAGTTCGGGACATCCGGAACCAAGACCTCGCCGGTTGGCGCCGGCAGCACCTGCCGGGCCATTGCGCGCGAGATCGACCAAAATTCAAGATTGACAATGGTCCAGACGACGATGCGCGCCTGATTCGGCAGCTTAAGCGGCGGTCGATCGACGATCGCCGAATAAGTGCAGCGTTCACGAGGTATCATCGTCACCTCTGAATGGTGCCGGGAAGAGGATCGGAGCTTCTCTTTTTGAGTTTCGATACGCGAGATTGATCGCGATAGAGGCGAGCGGCGACTAGAAAACGCAGCCTAAACCTCTCCGCAATCCTGCGATGGTGCAATGCAGCAATGCGAAAGTGAACATTCCGAGCGGCCACGGTGACCGCCATTGTCCTCCTATAACGCAGAGAGATCCGGATGAGCGAGCGTGAAGGGTGGGGTTAATGAGAGCAAATCAATCCCGGGGCAATATCTTTGTTGCGAACCTGCCTCCGGAGTTCACCGACGATGAACTGGCCGAGACCTTCGACTCTTTCGGGATCGTGCTGAGGGCTGCAATCGCCCGCGATCCGGCGACCGGAAGACGACTGCGCTACGGATTTGTCGATATCGCGACCGAGCGCGCCGCCAACCTCGCCATCGCCGCGCTGCGCGGCTCCCAGGTCCACGGCTACACTCTCGACGTACGGATCAGCGAACGCCCGGCAGCAGCAAAGAAGCCTGCGCGTCTCAATCCTCCGCCGCGATCTTCGATCCGGCTGGTGGCGCGGGCGGGCGTCGAGGGTGAGGATACGGCTCGCGATTTCATACCGCGCCTGCAGCCCAGAAAGCCACCCACCTTTCAGGTCGAACGCCGATCGCTGCCGCGCCGGAGCCGAGCGACGGATTCCCTTATCCCGAGCGAAGACTGACACCGGCCTCGACCATCGAACCCAGTGCCCGATCCAGCGAGCCGTCGTTGTCGATCCCGCGGCAAGCGCTCGTCACCACGACGACGTCGAAACCCGCCCTACGCCCGTCGATCGCCGAAAAGGCGACGCAGAAATCGGTCGCAAGTCCGCACAACGTGACGCGCTCAAACCCGCGCTCTCTCAGATAGCCGGCGAGCCCGGTCGCAGTCCGACGGTCGTTCTCGCAAAATGCCGAGTACGAGTCGATCGCCTTTCGGAACCCCTTTCGCAGGACCAGTTCGGCATGCGGGAGGTCGAGCTCGGGGTGGAACGCTGCTCCCTGCGTGCCCTGAACGCAGTGCTCCGGCCACAGGATTTGCGCGCCATACGCGATCTCGATCGTCTCGAACGGGCGCTTGCCCGGATGCGAGCTGGCAAACGAGGCGTGCCCTGGAGGATGCCAGTCCTGGGTCAGGATCACATGGGCAAACGAGCGGGCCAGCCGGTTGATCGCGGGGAGGATCGCATCGCCCTCGGGTACCGCTAGCGCTCCGCCGGGACAGAAATCGTTCTGGACGTCGATGACTAGAAGAACGTCCCGATCATCCGTCATCATCGTTCACCTCGCAGCCTCGGGATGATCTCGCGAGCGATGATCTCGACCTGATCCATCCGGTAGCGGTAGGGGATGAAGATCAGCTTCTGGACACCGACCGCGAGCTGAGCGCGAAGCTGTGCGACGCATTCGTCGACCGTGCCGATGATCGCCGCTTCCTTGGTCGAATCGCTCCAGGCGGCATAGTCCCATTCCTGGCCGAGCCATTCCATCATCGGCGCCTCGACCGCATCGCGCGAAGCGCCGATATAGATCGGCAGCTGGTTGGCGTTGAGCAGTGCGTCCGGGTCCCGCCCGGCCTCTTCGGCAAAGCCGCGCACTTTGGTCCAGGATTTGGCGAAACCCTCCGGTGTGTAGAAATAGGTCAGCCAGCCGCCGTTAAGTGCCGCCCGTTTGAGGACGCGCTCGACATAGCCGCCGATCAAGATCACCGGGAGCCGAGCCGGTTTGGGGGACAGGTTCGCTCCGCGCAGGCGGTGCGGCGGGTAGTCTCCGTTGACCTGATCCTCGGTCCACAGCCGGCGCATGATTTCGAGGTTGCGGTCCATGATCCGGCCGCGCTCCTGGAACGGCACGCCGACCGCATCGAACTCGCGGCGGTACCAGCCCGAAGCCATGCCGAGCAGCAATCGGCCGCCAGCGATCAGGTCGAGGCTCGCCAGCTCCTTGGCCAGAACCACCGGGTTGCGCAATGGCAAGACCAGCACTCCGGTCCCGAGCTTGATGCTGGAGGTGCGCGCCGCAACCGCGGTCAGCAGGGTCAGCGAGTCGATGACCGGGAAGGGCGGATCGACACCGAGCAAGACATGGTCCCAGACCCAGATCGAGCCGAACCCCAGCGCTTCGGCCTTGACCGCATAGGCGATCAACGCTTGCGGATCCGGCATCTCCGGATAGGTCGTGAAATTGCGCATCGCGAGGCCGAAGGTGTTCGAAAAGATGGTCACCGCGACACCTCGCTCAGGCTGTGTAGAGCCGATCAGGGTCGAGATGGCGCAGCACGGCCAGCTCGTTTTCGGTCGGCGGGTCGGTGACCGGCAGATCGGCGTCCATCAGCAGCTCGAAGCCCGTGTTCTCTTGTACCTGATCGGAGGCGACCCCCGGGTGCAATGCCAAAAGCTTCATCCGCTTTGCACCTTCCTCGAAGCCGAAAACGCCGAGATCGGTGACGACTCGGAACATGCCGCCAGCAATTAACCCGGCGGCATGCCGGCTGTCACCACCGGACAGAAAGCCGGGGCTGGTGACAAAGTCGACGCGGTTCACGAACCGTCGCTTCTCGTGCTTCATCGCCACGATCATCTGCGTCAGGCTGGCGATGTCGTTGCCGCCGCCGGTCCCCGGCAGACGTGTTATCGGGCGGCCGGGCTCGCCGATAAACGAGCTGTTCAGATTGCCGTATTGGTCGATCTGCGCGCCCCCCATAAACCCGACATCGACATAGCCGCGTTGAAGCAACAGCAACACCTCGGTGCTGCCCAGCACCATGTTGGCGCGGCGCGTGCACCGCTGTTCGTTGGTCGACGGCGGCAATTTTCCCGGCTCGATAAATGCCCCGATGACCCCGCCTTCGAAGAGAATGGTGAGGTCCGGCGCGTGCAACCTCTGCGCCAAGGTCGCCGCCAGCAGCGGGATGCCCACACCGGCGAAGACGACCTGCCCGTCGCGCAGCAGCCGCGCGCTGATCACCGCGAGAAGCTCGCTCGCCGTGCAGGCAGCGCCGTTAGTCGTCATAGATGCTCCTCCCGCAGCGGCTCGCCTCGAGCAATTCGTCGAGGCCGAGCAAACCCAGGTACTCGGTCCACGACTTTGGCTCGTAGAAATAGCGCTCGAGGTAGTCCTTGCAGCCCTGGTCGGGGTCCTGCCGTATCTGGGCGGCGTAGAAATCGAGATGCTTGTACAGCGGTTCGTAGAGGCCGTAGCACTCGTGCGGCGCCGAGCCGAACGGCACCTCGACGACGGCGTCGACGGCGAGAAACGGGATCTTGGTATGGTCGGGCGAGCGGCGGATCTGGTCGTTCGAGACGATGCGCTCGGTCGTCAGGATCACCCGGTTGGCCGCTATCGCGAGATCGATGTCCATGAACGGCAGCCCGTCGATCTGCGCGTTGCCGTAGGCATCGCAGCGCTGGACGTGGATCAGCGCGACATCCGGGTTGAGCGCCGGAACCAGTACCAGCTTCTCGCCGGTGAACGGACAGTCGATCTGCCGCGTATCGGGCAGTCGCCCGATCAAATCGGAGCCCATCATCGAGCGCATCGGTAAGAACGGTACACCCATCGCGCCGGACCGGAAGCGCAAGCCCACCGCCATGTGACTCCACTCCTCGAACCGCGCGCGCCCGGTCTCGGTATAGAGGCGCATGACCCGCGATACGCCCCAGACGATCCCCTGGCTGAACCAGCTCGTCAGGATGTGTGAGCTCGCTCCCGAGGCGAACAACAGCTCGCCCTCGCTCGAAGTGATGCTGCGGCAGCAAAAAAGGTTTTTGCGGCCGGCGCGGATCAAGGCCCAGATCATCGCCATCGGCGTGCGGGACAACGTGCTGCCGCCGATGCCGACCGAAGCGCCGTCGGGGACGAGCGCGGCCGCCTCTTCGAGCGACATCACCTTTTCGCGCAGACTGCGGTCGCGCTCTCGGGTGCGGCGGCAGAGTTCGTCGTAGGCGATGGTCAACAACCTTCCTCCAAGCCGGCCGCTGCGTTGAACTCGGCGATCAGCGCGTCCCAAGCCGATGCAGCCTGGCGCAGATCCGCCCAAAACCCCTGAGCGCGGCGCCGTTCGAACGCTTCGAGCGGCACGCCTTGCTGCTCGACCCAGGTGTAATAGCCGAGGTTGAAGATGCGCGAGCGCTCGCCGTGGGTCAATTCGAGCACGTCGTTGTCGGCCGCACCGAGCAGATGCTGGCCGAAGACCTCACCCGCGCTAACCGCGTCGAAGTCGACGGGATAGTTGGCCGCCAGGAACTTCCGCCGCTCACTGGCGTAGAGTGCTGCGCTGTCGGTCGCAACGGTGAGGATCACGTCCTCGTCGCCGAGCTCCAGACGCTTTGCCACTTTGATCGCGGCGACCAGGTTGGCGATGCCGGAAAGGCCGATGAGCTTCAGCCCGCCGAGCAATTCCGGGTCGATATGGCGCCGGCCCGCGAGATAGGACAGCCCGGTTTTGCTGTTGAAGAGAAGGTCGAGCGACCCAGTGCTGCGGTCCGAGACGCCGACCACGATGTCGGTGTTCATGACGTTGTGGATCAAGGGCACGTGCTTGTCGCCGATACCCTGGATGTTGTGCTCGCCAAAGCCGTTACGCAGCAGGGTCGGGCACTCGCTGGCCTCGACGGCGACGATGCGGGCGCCGTGCTCGTCCTTGAGGTAGTCGCCGGCTGCGAGCGTACCGGCCGACCCCGAAGCCGCGACGAATGCCGCGAGCCGCAGGCCCGGCCGGGTCGCACGCAAGGCCTCGAAGACGCGCGCGAGCGCCGGACCGGTGCACGCATGATGGGCGACATAGTTGCCGAATTCCGCAAACTGGTTGAGGACGAGATTGGCCGGATCGCGCGCGAGATCGGCGCATCTGTCGTAGATTTCCTTGACGTTGCTCTCCGAGCCGGGGGTCCGGACGATATCCTCGGGCCGCGGCACCCAGGCGCGCAGCCAGTCGAAGCGCTCCTCGCTCATGCCCTCCGGCAGCACCGCGATGCCGCGGCAATCGAGGATGCGCGAGATCGCGATCCCGCCGCGGCAGTAATTCCCGGTCGACGGCCAAACCGCCCTGTGACGCGCCGGATCGAACCGGCCGGTCACCAGATGAGGGATCAGACAACCATAGGCCGCCAGCACCTTGTGCGCGTCGATCATCGGGAAGAAGCAGCCGAGCGCCATAACGATCGGCGAGCGCACTCCGGTCAGCGATGGCGGGAAGACGAGGTGAGACGGGGTCGCGGAAAACCCGGCGCGGGTGCCGTCGTTGTACCAGTGCACGCGAAAGAGATTGGCCGGGTCGGGACGATCGGGGTCGACGGACCGCAGCGCGGTCCTGCGCGGTTCGGGAATACGCGACGGCTCGGCCAGCTCGGCAAAGGTCGGCAGCCGAGCTCCCGTGCGAGCCAGCCATCGCGCCGCGCGGTCGCGAACCGCGCGGTCGACGATTGTCGACACAACCCCACCGCTCATCTATGCGACCACCTCACCTAATGCCAGGGTCCACCTTAGCCAACTGTTTGCTAAGCTTCGAGCAGATATCGGCGGTAAACGGCAGGAGGCGGCATTGTCCGGTGTGCTCGAAGGCGTTCGCGTGCTCGATTTCGGGCGCTACATCGCGGGACCGTTCTGCGCGGCACTCCTGGCCGATCTCGGCGCCGAGGTGATCCGGATCGAGCGGCTGGGCGGCGGCGAGGATCGCCCCTTCATCCCGGTCGGCGCCGGGCTCCAGGGCGGTGGCGCGATGTTCCTGGCGATGAACCGCAACAAGCTCGGGATGACCCTCGACCCGGCCGTCCCGAAAGGCCGCGAGATCGTCAAGAAGCTCGTCGCCACCGCCGATGTCGTCGTCGCCAATCTGCCGCCGCAGGTGCTGCGCGCGCTGGCTCTCGACCTCGACAGCCTGCGGCTGGTCAAGCCCGACATCATCCTGACGACGGTGACCGGCTTTGGCGCGGGAGGGCCGCTGAGCCACAAGCACGGCTTCGACGGCATCGGCCAGGCGATGAGCGGTGCCGCCTATCTCTCCGGCACGCCGGAGCAGCCGATCGCGATCAAATTGCCCTGGGTCGATTTCGGCACGGCGTGCCTGTCGGCGTTCGGCACCTTGGCGGCGCTGATCGAGCGCGGCAAGACCGGCCGCGGGCAGAAGGTCGAAGGGGCATTGCTGCGCACCGCGATCGCCTTCGCCAATGCGAGCTTGATCGAGCAGGCGTTGACTGGGGTCGATCGCAAAGCGACCCTCAATCGCGGCTTCAATTCGGCCCCGGCCGACATCTTTCGCTGCGCGGACGGCTGGATCGTTGCGACGGTGATCGGCCCGGCGATGTTCCGGCGCTGGTGCCGGATGATCGGCGAGGAGCACCGGCTCGCCGACCCGCGTTTCCGGGACGACCAGGCACGCGCCAACCATGGCGAGATCGTCTCGGCGCGGATGAGCCAATGGTGCGCGGAGCGCAGCTGCGCCGAGGCGCTCTCCGCACTCGAGGAGGCCAATATCGTGGCAGGCCGGGTCTATTCCCCGCAGCAGGCGCTCGACGACCCGCACATCCGCGCCGCCCGCCTACTCGAAGAGGTGACCTATCCCGGGCTGGGGGAGACGCTGCCGCTGGCCCCGACCCCGATCGAGCTCTCCGAAACCCCGGGCACCTACCGCCGGCCGGCGCCGCTGCTCGGCGAGCACACCGATGGGATCCTCCGCAGCCTCGGCTACGACGCGATTGAGATCGCCACGCTGCGCCGGGAGCAAGTCGTCTGAGTTCCCTGGTGGACGGGAATATACCGGGAAAAACCCGATCCGGTGGTCTTTCGAGAGCAAATCGGCAGCGCCAAGTCATTGATCTCGGCCGCATCGTAGAGCGAGTTCCCTAAGCGGCCGAACAGGGAATTAAATCGGTCGAACAGGGAGCCCGATCCGCCGAACAGGTAAGCACCAGGGATCGGGCGAAAGCGCGGTCGGCGCCGCGTCCTTGGTCAGCCGCGCGCCCAAGATCATGATTGCGAGGCGTGGACGTCAGCGGCGGGAAGCAGCGGCAAAGCTCGCCGAGCGTCGGCTCGTAGGTGCGCGACCAGATGCGCAACAAGCGCGGCTTCGCGTTCGAGCGATACGGGCAAGCAGCAGGTCAGGTCGGTCTCGGAAGCAAGCCCTTTCTCCCGCATCGGATAAAGGCCGCATTAGGATTTTCTTACTCCCTGCTGGTGATCCTAACCCTCAACGCGATCGGTCAATGTGGACTTGCGGTGTGTCCGGCAGATGTCACAAAGCCGCCATGGTTTATTCGTTGTCCCCGCGAGCACGGTTTCCGAGTAGAGCGATGCGCTTTCTCGCAAAAAGCCTCCTTCTTCTGATCCTCCTCTTCGCTATTCCCGCCCTCGCGCAGGTAGAACCTCCCGCCCGGGTTGGACGGGTGAGCCTTGTCTCCGGCACCCTCGCCTTTTACGGTCCCGGCGACACCGATTGGTCGGCCGCCAAGGTCAACCTGCCGGTCGCCGCCGGCGCCTGGGTTGCGACCGACCCGCAATCCCGTGCCGAGATGAGCGTCGGCGCCGACTCGATCGACTTGTCGAACGATACGCAGCTCAATTTCGCCGAGCTGCGCGACAAGGTCATGCAGATCGCGTTGACGCAGGGGCGCATCGATCTGCACTTGCGGCGCCTGAAAAAGGATGAAACGGCGGAAATCGACCTCCCGCGCGGCGGCGTGTGGCTGTTGCAACCCGGTGTCTACGACATCGACAGCGGCGGCCCGGATCAGCCGATGCGCATCACGGTGTTCGAAGGCAGCGCGCGCTTTGCCGGCGGCGCTATCGACACCGTCGTCAATGCCGGCGATGTGCTCGTGCTGAGCGGCAGCGACACACTATCGGCAGCGGTCGAGCGCGCCGCTCCGGACGAGTTCGTCCGGTGGTGCCGCTCGCACGATTATGATGAGAAGCGCCTGGCAGCGTCCTACCATGTCTCGCCGGCGACGACCGGATACGAGGAGCTCGACTCGTACGGCGAGTGGGCAGCGGTCCCGACCTACGGTGAGGCTTGGTTCCCAAAATCGGTGCCAGGGGGCTGGGCGCCCTACCGCGAGGGCCGCTGGGTCTGGATCGAGCCGTGGGGCTGGAACTGGGTGGACGACGAGCCCTGGGGATTTGCGCCGTTCCATTACGGGCGCTGGGCTCGCGTCGACGACCGCTGGTGCTGGGTACGCGGCGAGTTCGCCCCCGAGCCGGTCTATGCGCCGGCGCTTGTCGCTTTTATGCCGTCACCGGCGATAACGGTGTCCGTACCGGTTCCGGTCGATGCCGGATCGCCTGTCGGCTGGTTTCCGCTGGCCCCGGGCGAGGTCTATTGGCCCGCATATACCCGCGACCAGACATATATCCGCAACGTCAATATCACCAACGTCAACATCACCAAGATTAACACAATCATTGCGGCGCAGCCCGCTACCGCCGACCCGCCGCCGCAGGTCATCAACCAGCAATTCGCAAACCGAGCCGCGACAACCGTGGTGCCGGCACGGGTTCTCGTCGAGTCCCTCCGGGTGGCGCCGACAGCGGTGGCGGTTCCGCCGCAAGTACTTCAGCGGGCGGCTGTCAGCATAAAACCGCCGCCGGTCGTAGCGCCGCCGGCCGCGACAGCGCCGACCGCGCCGGCAGCCGCTCAGCCTATATCCACAACACCGGCCCCGACGCATCCGCCGGCGCGGCCAAATTTCTCACAGCTCGCTCCGGCACCGCGCGTCAGCCACACGCTGGAGGCCCCACAGAAATCGCCACAGACACCGCCGAGCGCGCAGGCGATCCCACCGGGAACTCACCAGCCGTCCGTGCCGGCAGCCTCGGCACCTCAGCCGAGCGCTATTGAGACCCCGCCCGCGCCCAGCCACCCTCCGGGTGCACCGGATTTCTCGCATTTAGCCCCTGGGCCGCATGCGGCGCCGCACCCGGTGCCGCAGCCGGTGCAGGCCGTCCCAGGCACATCTTCGCCAGCCACTAACACGAACGCGTCCGAAACCCGGCAGCCGGCGTCGGAGATGCCGGGAACACATGCGCCTGCGCCAACGACGCCGCCACCAGCGGCGGGATCTCCTCCCGGTCCGCACGATTTTTCTCACTCGCCAGCGGCACGCCGCGGTCCTCAGCCACCCCCGCCCCCTGCACAGGCGATATCGGCACCGCCTCGGAAGAACGGCACAGCACCGGAGGCCATTCATCAGCCAGCGCCAGCGGGACCGGCACCAGCGCCGCCGATTACCCATGCGACGCCGGGTGCGAGCGCGGGAGCGGCTCCATCACCGGCGCCGGATCATGCAGCGCAACAACGTGCGGCGGCCGAAGCTGCCGCACGACAGCAGGCGCAACAGCGTGCCGCCGCCGAAGCTGCCGCTCGGCAGCAGGCGCAACAACACGCGGCGGCGGAAGCTGCGGCACGACAGCAGGCCAACGCTGCCCAGCAAGCCCAGCAACGCACCGCCGCTGAAGCCGCCGCTCGGCAGCAGGGGCAACAACACGCGGCGGAAGCTGCCGCACGACAGCGGGCGATCGCTGCCCAGCAAGCCCAACAACGCGCCGCTGCTGAAGCCGCAGCTCGGAAGCAGCCCGCTCAACAGGCGCAACAGCGCGCGGCTGCTGCCGCACAACAGCAGCACGCGGAAGATTGCGGGCATCCCGGGCAGCCGCCCTGCCCGAAGTGACAGCCGTAGATCGGAATTTTCGCGCCGTTACAATTCAGACCGCAGCATCTTTGTGGCGTCCGATCAGTAAGGATCTGGTCACGAGGATGACCGATCCGAACAGGGCAAGGTCTGCCGAGGCCTCACTCGACTGCCTGACCCGTCAGCCTCGATGGCGTGGTGATAAGACTGAGATCCGGGATCCCACGCCATTGAAAAAATTTATCTTTCCTAAAACCACTGTTTAAGTCGGGCGATGCCGAGCACGCGCCGGAAAGCGGCGCGAACGGTGAGGTGACACAGGTTGCGCTTCAACCACCGCGCGAGAGCTGGCGGCGGGAAGCTATGCCGGGCCGGGAGCGCGCGCTCACTGACCTGCGTTGAAGGTGGAGTCCGGCGGTTCCTCCGGCCAGCCGGGCCTGGGATCAGATTAGTGAAGCAAGGCGGCCGTTGCCGTTGGTTTGCCTCATTGGCTTGCGGGCAAACAGGCGCACTACCTCCAATCCAAGTTGATCAGTTGCTCGCGGGATAAGTCCATCTTTTGCGGGGTGGAGTGAGCGGCCAGCTGTTCCTGCTTCAAAGCTCCAGCGAGGCTCGTGTCGAATGACATGAAGCCTCGCCGGCCCATTTGCGTTCGGACCACAGAGATTCTATCATTCAGCGTCTCGATACGCAATTGCTGGTCTTTCCAAACCAAGTCTGGGGACATCAGGACGAGCATCTTGAACGAAGAGAAGGCCAAATCGACTTCATCATCGGAGCCATGAAGCGCCCTTTCGATCGTGGCGTTCCACGCTTCTCTCACTGAAGGAAGGTCGTCTCCACGTCGGTTGATGCTCTCAATGGAGAAGAGCAAGTAATCAGCAGATTCAAACGGGCTTGCTGATTGGATGTTGGCTCCTTTACAAAGCCGCCCGTCCCTTACCCAGAGCATTCCCGGGTCAACTTCGTTATCCGTGCAGTCAATCACCACTCGATAGCCCGGCAACAGTCGGTGAGGACTGTCGACTGTGGGGGTGAGCGTGTCATGAACGCCAAGATGCATCTTCAGGCGGTCCATGCCAAATAGTCCTTCAACGCCACTCTTGAAAATCCCTACCAAAGGAAGCGTCGCTTTGATTTCGCTACTACAGATTAGCTCACTTAAGGTGCCTAGAACCTTCAGCAGATGGTCGCCGTAGTCATTCAATTCTATTGCGGACAACGTAATCAGTAGCTCGAGGTCGCCGCCGCGATAGGGTACTGGTCCTAGAAGGGAATAATTTAAATTCAGCAGACGTTCAAAACCAGCAGGCAGGTCTCCCCTTTGGCTCGGCCCTACAACAAACCGAAAGTCTTCGTGATTGAGTCCGCAGATTGCGTGCACAAGTGGAGACCGTGTCTTGTACAGGATACGGCTGTGGGCAAGGTACATTTCATTGAGCCAGAGTCGCACATAGCAACTATCCGGCTCGAAATCAACGGCTTGGACTGGCGGCCAAACATTATCGGTCGGGATTAGCCGATACACACGTCGCCTCGCCTGTGAGATCAGAAATTCTTTCATCTTGCTGATGTAATCCATCGCGGTTCTCCTCTCGTCGGTCAACGACGATGTCATGAAATGGTGCGATAGCAAGCGCCTGTCGCCAAAAGCTATAGGCGGCCTCCGGTTCGCCCTGCAGGAGGGCTACGCTGGCAAGATCCACAAGCGCGGGAACAAAGTCGGGCTGCAATACAAGCACGGCCCTTGCGGCTTCTGCTGCGGCGTTGATCTCACCGTCTTCGAGGCGTGCGATCCCTAGCGTATATTCCGAGAGTAGTTGACGCAAGCATACGAAATCCCGCTGCGCGCAGCTTTGAGCAGCCCGCAAACTCTCGATCGCTGCACGAAACTCAACCGCTACATGCTCACGTTTATGCTCTTGCAATGCTAGCTTCGCCGCATTTCCGTGCGCCACAGAGGTGCGTAGAGCGACCAGCATCGCATCATTTGGCCAGGACAAGACCTTTTCACACAGATCCTTTGCCTCATCGAACATGAGGCCGTAGCTGCCGAACAGGCACATCTCCAAGAAGGCCTCTTCGAAAGCATCCTGGGCCTCATTCCTCTCGGCATGATAGTGGGCGAGCGCAATATGGAACCCAGGACGTTGTACACGCCCAGGCCCAACCGCCCACCGCGCAACTTCGGCTGCCTTGTCGTAACGGTCAGCATCGATCCATAAGCCAACCAAGGCGGTTAAGTCTGTGTAATGTAACCGTCCTGGGTTATGCGAAAACATCCAATCGTAGATCTCGAGGCACTGATCATACCGGGCGTAATCTCGGTAACGCCGGGCGGCAAGCAGCATTTTGCCCTGTGGCGAAGGGGAAAATCTAGCCAAATCCAAGTCATCGACGAGAAATGCTCTCAATTCTATTTTTGGCGGGTCATAGAAGAAGCGGACTTGGTTGTCTCCTTGTTCTCGACTTATCAGGTCTGGCTCGCGATAGATGATCTTGATTTCTTTGATTGCCAACTCGGCGTCTGGCCACAATAGGATGAATTCCGGCGGAGCGGGGATCCGGAAGGACAACCGGGTAAACAGCGTAGTGGCACGCTGATAGAAATAGAGATCCTTGTACCGCACGGTCGGATGGTAACCGGCGCCACCCCACGTGAATACTTTCCCAGGATCGATACGGTCCCGCACCTCAAACGCAATTCTGTACGCTAGATGAGATAGCAATGCAGCGTGTTCCGCAAATCCTTCGTTTGGTGTTACGCTGCGCGGCTGGCGGTTTATATAGACCATCACATGGGCAACAAGGTCCATATCCCCATAGCTGCATGTATTTATGATGATCTCTTCTGAGACGCCGTCCGGCCATCCAATGAGAAGGGGTTGCGGTTCAAACCGCGTCGGCAATAGAGCCAGCCCGGCATTCACGTCCGCCCGCAACGCCTCGCCTTCACCTTCGGCGATCAAGGCCTGCGCCAGGACCGATAGCCGGTTGCGTGCGAGAGGATGATCCATTCGGTCGGGCGGAATCGCCGGCTCATTGTCGCGGCAGATGCAGAAGACCACAATCAGCGAGCGAGGTTGGAAGCCTGGTACCCTACTCAGCATGGAGAGGGCAGCCGCGTCAGCTTTCGCCTCTTCCTCACGCAAAGCGGTCGCTTCGCCGTGCCCCATATGACCAAGCGCGATGTGCGCTAGTTCATGAGCTAGCACAAAATAGATTGCATCAATAAGAAGTTGTAGATGCAGTCTGACAAGATAAGGCCCCCTGTCAGGGTCTTGATATGAGGCCAGAGTCCGGTCCACATCGAAGCGTCCACGGAAGTCCGTGAGATCCAGCTGCGTCTTCGTCATGACGCGAGCCGCCGTCCGCCCGGGGACGTCTTTGCAATACCCAAACGGAAATGCTTGCCGCAGGCCGTCCATTATCATTTCAAACGGCATTTTCTGATATCCGTCTCCCGCTTCGGCTTCGGGAACGAGATGCACAGAATAGAAACTTAGAGCCTCTGCCGGGAAGTTAGTAACGTCGACGAGGTCACGCAGTGATATCGTGCCGTCTATGTAAAAACTCAACTTGGTCAAGTCATCGGGTAAACCATTGTGCGCCTCGGCGTCTGCCGAACCGATCAAAAACGGACTAACCTGAAAGAGATAATTTTCCAGGAGATAGGTCGAGAGAACTAGAATCGCACCGCTCAAGCTCGAGACGAACCCCAACCCCACGTGAAGTCCGAGCTCATCCGAGCTTGCATCCTCCGCTTTGTAATTCGCCAACTTGCCACCACCCTCTCCGCGAGCGTGCAAGTGAAGTTCCGGCAAGTGCCGTCGACTGTCACACAGCGAAGCGTAGGCACGGGTTACAAGTAACGAATGAAACTTGTCCTCGGTCGTCTCCGAAGATTCGGACGTTAGGACTTCTAGAAGGCCCGAGCTAATTTCAGGAGCGAGGTAAAGAGTTTCCATGCGTCACCCCAACCGGGATTCCCCCGCAAAGCCAAGTATTTCGAACCTGTCCTGCCGCGCCTCGCGTGCAACACCATCATCGAGTCGACGTTCGAGGTCGGTCGCCGCTTCCGCTGCTCGATGCCACGTCAATTGTGGCCAACTCGACCCCGGCGCAGTGATCCGGCCGGGACCCGGCGAATGGCACGCGCGTACATCCGAGTGCGCGCTGGCCGCAACCACTGCGTGGCCTGATGTCGATCGATGTGTGTGGGTGGATTGACGAAGCTGAGCTGCGCATGGCGATCCTCGCAGTGCGGCGCGTCGGCGTCCGACGGCACGGATAACCCTAATTCGAAAATTATGGTCGCCAGAAGATCGGCTCAGTGTGAGCTGCTTCACACATTCCGTCTTTTTGTGAAGCTAATTCTCGACGCCAGCCAGCTCATTCATCGCCTAGTTTGGTACGAAGGGGCCAAGCCGCCTCTCGGCTCATGGGCGTACCCGGTTGTAGGCTTCCGCCGGTTCCGCGTGAGCGATCGTCACTGAATGGCCGGAACGGTAGCGTAAATCCGCCGGTAAAGTCGCGGCCGCCGCTCCCCCGTGCCTGTCGATCTCACGCATGATAACGTGCTGTATCAATCTGAGATTGTATGTCGCCTTACCGTTTGCAGGCCAAGCCTGGCCGAGCGAAAGCCGCCGGCCTTCCGCTTTTCCAAAACAAAAAACCCGAATCACACACTAGACGCGCTTTCGGAGAGGAGGAACTCGGTGTTCGACCCGCGCAGGAGGCGAAGGGTCGTTTTTCTTCGGGACGCCCGGTGCGCCCACGACATCCGAGCAGCACCGGGGAAAGCGCGGTCAACGGGGCGGGAGAGTGTATTACCGGGCCACGCCCCTGCACGAAAATCGCCGGCGTGACAATCGGGATGTCGCGGAACGGATTGAGGGCCAGGAGATCGGCGTCGCCCGCGACGATCAGATCGGCACGGACGTTGACGGCCAGCTCCAAAATTTGTCGTCCGTAGGATCACGACATACCACGATCTGTTCCGTGATCGTGACCAGATCGGCTGCTGTCCGCGGGGCAAACGCGCGCTCGCGCCGGAGCCGCGAACGTGCGAGACAGGCGCCATGATGGTGGTTCAATCGGCGCGGAACGAACCGGGGGGCGCAGTCGCGCTGCTCGCCTCGCGACGCTTCGGCCCCCTGTTCGCGACGCAGTTTCTGTCGGCGTTCAACGACAACGCGCTGCGCAACGCGCTGGTGCTGATGATCGCCTATCGCGTCGACGCAGCAGCGCTGTCGGCCCAGATCTTGATCCCGCTCGCCGCCGGCATTTTCATCCTGCCGTTTTTCCTGTGCTCGGCGACGGCGGGCCAACTCGCCGACGCGATGGACAAGGCATGGCTGATCCGTCTGATCAAGCTCTGGGAGATTCCGGTGATGGTGGCGGCCGCCGGCGGCGTGCTCGCCGGCAGTGCCTCCGTGCTCCTGGCACTGCTCTTCGCGATGGGAATTCAGGCGGCCTTCTTTGGCCCGCTGAAATACGCGATCCTGCCGGATCTCCTCGCTCCGGGCGAGCTGCTGCTTGGCAACGCCCTGGTCGAAGCCGGTACCTTTCTTGCGATCCTGCTCGGCACGATCGCCGGCGTGTTGATCGCCACCCGTCACGGCGCCGCCGCCGTCGCGGCGCTGATCATCCTTGTTGCGCTGTCCGCCTTGGCCGCGAGCCTGGCGATTCCGCACACCAGCGCAGCGGCCCCAGGCAGCGCCGTGCGCTGGAACCTCGCCGCGGCGACCGCGCGCGTCATCCGGCAGGCGGCCGGCGACCCGGTGCCGTTCCGCTCGATGCTCGGGATTTCGTGGTTCTGGCTCGCTGGTTCCATCTACTTGTCGCAATTTCCGAGCTATGTCCGCTTTACGCTCGGCAGCGAAGAGGCCGTCGTGACCCTGTATCTGACCGTCTTTTCGGTCGGGATCGCATTGGGCTCGCTGCTCTCGAACCGGCTCCTCGGCGGCAAGGTGAGCGCGCGGATCGTGCCTTGGGGTGCGCTCGGCATCGGGCTGTTCTCGATCGATCTGTGGCTCGCCAGCCCGGGTCCGGTCGCCGCCGGAGATCTCGCCGGGCTCGGCGTGTTCCTCGGCGATCCGGCGCATTGGCGCATTCTCGTCGACCTGGTCGGGATTGCGGTGTCGGGCGGGGTCTTCGTCGTACCGCTGTATGCGCTGTTGCAGGCGGCGAGCGAGCGTCAGCGCCGCGCCCAGGCGATCGCGGCAAACAACGTGATCAATGCCACTGCAATGGTCGTCGCTTCAGTGGCGACCATGGGATTGCTCGCCGCCGGTGTTAGTGTCCCCGGGCTGTTTTTGCTGACCGGCAGCCTCACGCTCGTCGTCGCCCTGTTGTCTTGGCGCAGTCTGCCGAGCTTCGCTTTCAGCCCGGAGCTGAGCTAAACGCCGCATCGATGATCGGCGTGGCTCAACGCCGAGGAGCGCCCGGGTCAGGCTCCGGGGCAGCTTCATGCATTCGCGGATCGTGGTGGCGATTCCCACCGGATCGAAGGCGGCGGCACCCCGGCTATACCGGTGACGCGCAGGCCGGCGAGACGGAACAGCAGCGCGGCCCGCGGCAAGTGGGCGCGGTCGCTGACCAGGAAGACCGCACGCCCGCCGCGGGGCCGCAGCAACCGCGCGGTCTCGCGTGCATTCTCGACGGTGTCGTGAGATCCGGGCTCGACCAGCAACGCCGCCTCCGGCACGCCGCGAGCGAGCGCCATCCGGCGCATGATTTCGGCTTCCGGCACCGGCCCGTCACCGCCGCCCGAGAGCAGCAGCATCGGCGCGGCACCCGCCTGAAGGAGCCGAATGCCGCAATCGAGCCGCCGCATCAGTCTCGTCGAGGAGCGGCAGCCGAGCACCACGACGGCATCCGCTATCGGATCCGTTGCTCGCTGCCCCTCACCTGCTGCACCGATCTTTCCGCCTCTCCGCTGCACCCCCACCCTTCCCTCCCCCGCGAGCGGACGCGAGCGGGGGAGGGTTAGGGAGGGGGCCGGGCGAGGGCTGCCTGGCGCTGCTCGTTTCAGCCCGAAGGGTCAGGCGCCGGCTGTGATCGCGTCGGCGCCCTTGATCCGGGCGGCCAGTGCCGCGGCGAGAAAGCGGTCGATATCGCCGTCGAGCACGGCACCCGTGTTTCCCGTTTCGACGCCGGTGCGGAGGTCCTTTACCATCTGATAGGGCTGCAGCACGTAGGACCGGATCTGGTGGCCCCAGCCGATATCCGTCTTGGTCGCGTTCATCGCTTCGGTCACCGCCTCACGCCGTTGCAGCTCGGCTTCGTAGAGCCTGGCGCGCAGCCGTTGCGATGCGCTCCATCTCCCCAAGCACGAAGCGGATACCGGCCGCGGCCGATGGAAACGTTCCAGAAGCGCGTGCCGCGCCGGCGCGAAGGCCTCGGGCAACACGAACGGCTCGCCGAGCAGACCGCCGCGCACCTCATAAATGGCTCCTGTCGGTATCCAATCGATGTCATCAAGCACACCCAGGCGAGTAAGGACGTGATGTATGGGGTCACGGGGATCGCTGGTCTCGTGGAGCGAAGCCTCGACGACGAGGCCGCCTGCCTTATAGGTCGTCGCCGCGCCGCCGACGTCATGGTTGCGCTCGATTAGAAGTGTTTTGCGCTCTGCTCGTGCAACGAGCCCGGCTGCGATCAGTCCGCCGAGCCCACCGCCAATAACAATCACGTCGTAGCCACCCGCCATATTCTAGCCATTCGACCATTTGCTCGGCGGGCAGGCTAGCGGTCTTCAGTGCGAGCGTTCGCAGCATCGGGATGGAGCTGCATAAACGCCGTCGTCGCCTTGGTTGCTCGTCGCTCGGCCTCGGCGGGCTCGGGCGTCGTGGCAACCCCCAGTAGTAAGCCCACCATCAAGCCCTCCCACAGAAGTCCTAGGTATTGCGTCGCCATCTCCGTTGGCTCTCCCGAACCGATGAGCCCCGATGATTGCGCGTTCGCCAATAGTTCGGCGAGGGCGCCGCGCGTGGCATCACGGCCGGCCACGTCGAGAGCTTGGGCTATCTCAGGCGAGCTCGTCGCCTCGCCGATCGCCAGGCGGAACGTGGCGATCACCGACGGATGGGAAACCTCACGCACCAGGTTCGTCGCAAAGCTGGTAAGCGTCGATGCGAGCATCTGCCGGCTTCGTGGGGTAGGCAGGTCCGGCGGTAGCCGCATTCGGTCGGCGCGACTCATGATGCAGGCGACGAGCACCGCATGCTTGCTGCCGAAATTCGCATAGAGGTCTCGTTTCGAGACTTTGGCGCGCCTGGCGATTTCGAGCGTGCTGGTACCGGCATAACCGTCTTCAGTGAACGACTTGAACGCAGCACCGAGGATGCGCTCTTGCACAGGAGTTTCGGCGGAGGACCGATCGGGGGTGACGGAGTTTTTCATGTGCCCTAAAAATCATCTTGCCTTGGTACCCATCCGTACCCTACATAAAGGTACGGATGGGTACCCAGAACTTGCACGGAGTTCTCCATGAGTGTCCAGGCTTCTCGATCCACAAGCGCCGAAATTCGGGAGACCGCTGTCCGATCCAGCGGGGTCAGCAAAACGCACCAGACGGAAACGCCGGAGGGGGCTTGGCTAATCGTCGCTCTGCTGTTTCTGTTCATGCTGATCAACTTTGCCGACAAGGCGGTGATCGGGATCGCCGCCGTCCCAATCATGCAGGAGCTCCACCTCAGTCCACGCCAATTCGGATTGATCGGCTCGAGTTTCTTCTTGTTGTTTTCGGTTTCGGCGATCGTTACCGGGTTCATCGTTAATCGGGTGCAGACCCGTTGGGCGTTGCTGACCATGGGCCTCGTCTGGGCACTGACCCAGTTTCCGATGCTCGGGACGGTCGGGTTCGCGACGTTGGTCGCCTGCCGGGTCGCGCTCGGCGCCGGCGAGGGACCGGCCTATCCGGTGGCGCTGCATTCGGCCTACAAATGGTTTCCCAACGAGCTCCGCACATTGCCCACCGCGGTCATCGCACAGGGAGCCGGCATCGGCATCATGGTGGCGCTGCCGCTGCTCAACTGGGTCATCGTGAATTATTCCTGGCATTGGGCCTTCGGTGTGCTTGGCATTGCCGGCCTCGCCTGGACTGCGGCGTGGCTGGTGCTCGGCCGCGAAGGCTCGGTGACCACCGCCACATCGCCGGATGCGACGCCAACACCCGAAAGGATTGCCTACGGGCAGCTGTTGCTCAGCCCGACGATCATTGCGAGCTGGTGCGCGGGTTTCGGCGCCCAATGGGGGTTGTCGCAAGCCCTGTCTTGGCAGGGGGCATTTCTGATCAAAGGGCTCGGCTTTACGCAGGGCTCGATCGGCCTGTTGGGTGCGCTTCCGGCGGGCGCCAGCGTGATCCTGGTAATCGCCGCCGGCTGGTCTTCGCAACGCCTGCTCGCTCGCGGGGTATCGAGCCGGGTGGCGCGCGGGATCTTCGGCGGCGCCTGCGTCGCGCTCGGCGGCGCGGCGATGGCAATCATGCCGTATGTGCCGGGCATTTCCGCCAAGATCGCTCTAACGACGATCGGGGTGGCGCTGCCTTCGGTCATCTACGTGATCGGGAATGCCGTCGTCAGCGAAATCGCGCCGGTCGCTCAGCGCGGCGCGCTGCTCGCCATCGGCACTGCTGTCAGCACCTCGGCCGGGCTTCTGGCCCCCTACGTCATGGGCAGCGTCGTCGAGACAGCGGCGACGCCGCTCGACGGCTTCAACACCGGCTTCATGATCTGTGGTGTCATCATGCTGGTCGGCGGCGTCATAGGCATGTCGCTGATGCGTCCCGAGCGCGAAACTATCCGGTGGGCGAGCGAAATGCCAGAGGCGGCAGCCAGGCCTGCTTGAAGGAGCGGACAGCGTTGTCCGTGGCCGCTTTTGGCGTGTCTCACCATTTGAGGCTCTTCCGAGGCAGAGCCCTCCGCTTGTTGTCGACTCAAATTATGCACTGCTTTCCCGACAGCGGACCCCAACCGCGGCCCGCCGTTCGCTGGTCACGGACGCCGCGAGCTGATCGCAAAGGCATAAGTGCGGTCAGCCGGCTAGCAAACGCCGCTTCTACGACCGCTTTGGTGAAGGGTTTCGGATGCCGGCCTGTGGTGACCTATCCGCGCGCACTGAGGGCCGGCGTCCGAAAGCCCCCCAGGAAGGAACCCGCGGGGGGCCGTGTGGGCGGTTGCCGTTTATGGGGATTTGACGAGGCGGCGGCTTGGGTAGGGATGCGCTGGCCGGCGTAGTTGGCGTCGGATCGACGATCGCAGTGCCAGGATCGTCGTCGCGGCGGCGGTCGACGGGGCGATTTTGGCCTGATCGAAGGTGTAAGAGGCGGCTTGGGAGACGGCGAGGCGACAGCGGTGCAATGTCGGAGGCGAGGTTCCCCGGTGGGCAGCAGTTGTGAAGAGGCGGTAATGGGCGTCATGGCATTGCGGTCCTGACCCCGGCTTGCGGCGGGGGCCGGGCGCGAGGTGCGGCGCCGGGTCCAAAGCTCTCGACGATGATCATGCGGCCGCCGCAACAGGGGCATGGCGGGCGGTAGTCGGCCCCGGCGCCGGCGGCCACGTCGGGATCGTCGTGCTCCGCCGGCGGATCGATCACCGGGACTGGCACGGCGATCAGTTCTCTGGCGCGCGCGATATTGGTCTTGCAGCCGGCGCTGGCGAGTAGCCCGTAGTGACGGATGCGATGGAACCCCTTCGGCAGAACATGCAGCAGGAAGCGCCTGATGAACTCGTTCGGCTTGAGCGTCATCGCGCGAAACCGCGCCCGCCCGTTGCGGCGGTAATCCTTGTAGCGGAACGTCACACCGCGCTCGTCGAGGCTGACCAGCCGGCTGTTTGCGATGGCGACGCGATGGGTGTAGCGGGCGAGATAGGCGAGCACCGCCTCGGGCCCGGCGAAGGGCGGCTTGACGTAGACGAACCACTTCTTTCTCTTGAGTGGTGCAAGATGCGCGGCAAAGGCGGTGCCGTTGCGCAAGCCGTCGAGTTCGCCGAAGAACGCCAGCCAGCCCGCCGCGTGGGCGTCGGCGAGCCGCGCCAGGAAGAGCCGCCGGAACAGACGCGACAATACGCGCACTGGTAAGAGGAAGCCGGGTCGGCAGCGCACCCAGTGCGTACCATCGAGGGATATCCCGCCGCCCGGCACGATCATGTGCAGGTGTGGATGGTGCGTCATCGCCGAGCCCCAACTGTGGAGCACAGCGGTGGCGCCGATGCGGGCACCCAGGTGCTTGGGATCAGCAGCGATGGTGAGCAGCGTCTCGGCCGCCGCGTGGAACAGCAGAT